>JAESGR010000135.1_pt1 | contig 123729 bp, 104 predicted proteins | sample 9269771 | NCBI WGS metagenome assembly JAESGR01 (sample SAMN15739572, study PRJNA653492) | algae metagenome | isolation source: Chroococcus sp. CMT-3BRIN-NPC107 and co-occurring heterotrophs from well... | place: USA: Clark Mountains Wilderness, California | collected 2010-04-18
GCCGCCACCCCCACCGCCCCCGCCACCCGCGCGCCGCCGCATACTCCAGTTCCACCGCCGCCATAACCCACCATCCTACACGCCGCCCACCCCCAGGCACCTCCCCCGCCCCCGCACTCACCACCCGTCCCCGCCAACCGCACACCTCCCCCCGCGATCCCCCTCTCCCGGTACTCCGGGAGAGGGCAGGGTGAGGGTTCACGCCACCCACCCGCCCACCACCAAGCATCTCGCCTGCCACACCGCACAACGAGGTCGCTTGCGGTTTCGCGAACCCCAACGCATCACCCGCCGCGCTCCGCGAGCGGATACATTCCACCACCCCCCCATGAACGACGCGATCGAGCAAGTCCTCCGCTCCACCCCCTGGCCCGACACCGCTCCCGCCTACGCCCGCCACACCCCGCTCGACGCCGCCGTCACCGACGCGCTCCGATCACCTCACATCGACTCCGGCCTCGTCCTCTGGACCTCCACCGACGCGACGGACATGACCCACCGCTACGAGTGGACACAACTCCTCAATGCGGCCAACCAAACCCTGATCATCCGGCGAACCCATCCGCTCGCCCTCCTACAAGTCCCGCCCGACCTGCGCCTTCCCGCCCACGCTTACACCTCAGGCGACCATCAGGAACTCATCACCGCCGGCCACTACGCCCGGCACCTGACCCACAAACTCGCCGCCGCCCTCCGACACCAACCCGCTTCCAAAGATCCTCACCGCTTCGACATTCTCGACGGCGGCCCCCGCGCCTCCCTCTGGCTCAAACACAACGGCGCCGTCCGACTCTTCGAATACGACCGCCCCTCCACCCCCACCGCCCGGTCGCGGACCATTCGCCGCCTCTTGCGCCTGCGAAGCAGCACCCCCTCAGCCATCGCCCGCCGCGCCCGCCTCTACCACAACTGCCCCCTCCTAGCCTCGCTGCTGACCTAGCCCCCGCCTATCACCACCCGCCACACCGCACGAGAAGGTCGCTTGCGGTTTCGCGGCCCCCGCTGCACCCCCCGTCTTGCTTCTTATCTTCCACTCGCCCACCTCCTCCGAACCCCGGTCAATCACTTGTGAGGGCGCTTAGAATGCCTCCGATGCAACGCTTCGCCTCCCTCCTCTCGACTTCCCTGATCGCGCACGACGCCACGCAGGAAGACTGGAAACGCCCGGGCCGTGAGCAACGCCAAGCCGAAGCCGCCTTCCCAAGCCTCCTCCAAACCCACGGCTTCCGCGTGGCGGAACCCGGCGCCGCCCCGCCCGCCAACGTCCATCACTTCGTGCTCGGGATTGCCACGTGGTCCGTCCGCGAACTCATCCTGATGGACGCCCTCAGCCTCGCCCTCAAATCCACCCCGGAACGGCTCGAACGACTCAGCGTCTTCAGCATCGGTCGCCTCACCCTCGCCCAACTGCAACGGTTCATCCCCGGCATCGAACCAGTGACGACCCCTGTCCTCGGCCTCTGGCTCAGCGGCGCGCTCTCCGCGCTCGAAGGTTTCAACGCTCGGCATCGGATCATCCACGAGTTTCATCTCCACCCGCATCTCGATGAGTTGGCCACCAGAGACGCGGGCTTTTGGAAAAGGGTGGAAGCGCTTCAGACCGCCGGCAAGACCGGGTTCGTCCGCCGCGACTAAACCCAACACGCGCCTTCATCGCTTCAAACCCCTCTCGCCCCACATCCTCGCGACCCGCTCCTTTCTGCGTAATCCCCGTTCATCCCTCATCCACCCGCCCGGAACCAACAACACCACCCGCCGCGCCGCACGGTGGTTGCTTGCGGTTTCGCGGACCCCACCGCACCCCTCGCCGTACTCTTCACGCCTTCAACCCTTCACGTTTCACGCCCCCCCTCCCACAAGAAATACCCCACCCCCTCCCCCCCGCGTCGCACCATCCCCCCGCGTTCGAAGAACGGATGCACCCGCCCCATCACCGCAAACGCCTCCACGTACCGCACCCCTGCCGCCGCGCACACGTGCCGCACCAACCGCGACGCCAACCCCACCCCCCGAAACTGCGGATGCACCACCACCCGCGAGATCGTCCGCACGTGCCGATTCACGAACGCAAGCCGCTGCCCCGCCTCCCACCCCACCAGCCCCAGCGCCGCCTCCCGCGCCCCCGACCTCACCGTCGGAAACGACAACACCGCCACCGCCACGACACGCCCCCGCGGCGGGGTCACTGAAGTGACCCGGTTCCCGATCTCCGAATACCTCACCACCCAAACCCCCGCCCAAGTCGCCGGCCGCCTCCCCACATAATGAAACCGCTCCAGCCCCCGATAATCCCCCACCACGCCCGCCTCGATCGTCACCCGCCCAGGGAGAAACGACTCGATCACCACCGCCCCACCCATAACCCACCCCCAAACCAAACGGACCACGCCCCCACCGCCCCACCGCCCGCACCCGCTTTCGGTTTCGCGAACCCAAGCCCCCCACCCCTCGCCGTGCTCTTCGCGTTTCACGTCTTCACGTTTCACTCCCCTCCCACGCCCCAAAATCACACCTCACCACCCGGTCCGCCCCCAGCGCCTCCCCCAGATCCTCCCGCGACGTCGCCACCACCGCGCAAACCCCCGGCGTCCCGTCCACGGCCCGCCGTAACGCCCGCGCCACCACCAGCGCCGTCACCCGATCCAGCGGCGCCGCAAACTCGTCCGCCGCCAACACGCAAGGCCGCCCCACCGTCCCCCGCCCCCGCGCCAACGCCAGCCCCACCGCCAACCGCAACCGCCACCGCTGCCCCACCGACAACCGCGCCGGCGTCCTCAGATACGTCCACACCTCCCCCAGCCCCACCCGCGACAACGCCTCCAGCGCCAGCACGATCGACCCCTCATCCTCCCCACCCCCCATCGCCTCGCACATGACGTCCACGACCGCCCGCGAAGGCAGCCGCACCGCGTCCAGATCGATCCACCCCGCGACCGACCCCCGCCCGCGCCGCCGCACCGCCCGCAACAACGAAGACTTCCCCGCCCCGCTCGCCCCCGTCACCAGCACCACCTCCCCCCCGCGCAACGGCACCTCAACCCCCGCCCCACCCCCCATCCGCCCCCCCTCGTCCAAATCCACCCCAAACGCTCGAGCCACCCACCGCACGCGCGCCGACTCGCACCGCCCCATAACGCACCCCCGTCCTTGAACTAGCAACTGACAACCAGCAACTAGCAACTCTTCCGCGCAGCAAACCACCCCCTGACCGTGTCAATCATCCGCTTCACCCCGTACCGCGACACCCCGTACCTTCGCGCGATCACCGCGATCGACTCCCGCCGCAGGAAGAACGCCAGCCCCACTTCCCGGTGCAGTTCCGGCAACAGCGCCCCCTCCTCCGCCAGCGCCACCACGATCGGCTCGTGCAGCCGCCGCATCAACGACCTCACCCGCCGCGTCACCGTCCCCCGATCGCACCCCATCAGCGCCGCCGCCTCCGCCCGCGTCAGCCGCCCCGACAAGCTCAACTCGAGCATCCGCCGCTCGGCCGGCTCCAAAAATTCCATCCGCCCTTCCACCCCCCGCGCAACCCCCGGCCGGGCCCCGGCATACGTCTGCCTTGTCTCTAACAACTCCATAACAAGCCTCCCGACTTGCACTTAGAGACACCCGCCAGCCGTGTTTAAAACCTATAAAACACGACGACCCATTATGGTCATCTGTTAGGTAAATGTCAAGAACAAACCTTGCCTTTCCTGCTCCCACGCAGTACAACTAACTCCCGTTAAACTCCCTTGCGAACCCGTGCAAACGTGATGGAATCCCTAGGCTCCAAACTCCGCCGCCAACGCCGCCGCTTGGGTTTAACGTTGGATGAGTTGGCGGGGCGGACGAACATTTCTAAACCTTACTTATCGCTTATTGAGACCGGGCGGGTGCCGAATCCACCTTCTGACGAAAAGTTACGAAGATTGGAACAAACGCTTGGGTTTGCGGCTGACGAGTTGGTGACGCAGGCGCATTTGCATCGGACGCCGCGGGACGTGAGGGACATGCTGCACAAGTTGTTGTCGGACAACGTGCGGCAGAAGTCGGACAAGGCGCAGCAGGAGCAGCTTAAGCCGGGGATCGCGGGGAGCATCAACCTGGACGATGCTTATCTGTCCGGGGTGCTGGCGCAGTTGGCGGAGAAGAACGCCGGGAACGTCGAGCGGGTGACGACGAACACGGTGCCGGTGATCAACCGGGTTTCGGCGGGTTACCCAAAGGATTTCACGGATCTTTCCTACCCCCCACGCGTGGCAGACGATTACATCGGGTGTCCGGACGTTCACGACCGGGACGCGTTCGCGGCCCGGGTGCACGGGGACAGCATGACGCCGAAGTACCGGGAGGGGGACATCGTCGTGTTCTCGCCGGCGGCGGCGCCGAAGAACGGGGACGACTGCTTCGTGCGGTTCGCGGACGGGCAGACGACGTTCAAGCGGGTGTTCTTCGAGAACGACGAGGCGGGGGAGTCGGTGATCCGGCTGCAGCCGCGGAACGAGAAGTACCGGCCGAAGGTGGTGCGGTCGGACGAGGTGGCGGGGCTGTACAAGGCCGTCTATCGGTATCAGCGGGTGGACGAGGACTAGTTGCCCGTATCGCGGGCGCCTCGCCCGCGTCTTGCACGGACGATTGAATTGAAACACGGGCGGGGCGCCCGTGATACGGGCAACAGGGCGGATCTCGCGACCCGGCTACTTCGTGGTCCAGACGGGCGGGGGTTGGATGTCGGGGGTGGGTTGGCCGCCGGTGTCTTTGCGGCCGGAGCCTTCGAGGCGGCTGATGACTTTGACGGTCATGTCGTGGTCGATCTTGATCTGGCAGGCGAGGCGGACGCCGGGGTGGGCGGTCAGGCCGCGGGCGGCGAGGAGGTCTTTTTCGGCCTGGGTGATGGCGTCGGGCTCGCCGGCGAGGAACTGGACGCGGCAGGTGGTGCAGCGGGCGTTGCCGCCGCAGGCGTGGAGCTGGTCGGTCTTGGCGTCCTCGGCGAGGGCGTTGATCAGGCGCTTGCCTTGGGGGACCTCGAACGTGCCGACGGATTCGACGGTGAGCTGGGGCATGGGGGGTATGGTAGCGGGGCGCGGGGGTGGAGTCAGTGGGCGTTGTCGGTTGTCGGTGGCGCCGCGCTGGCGCGCGGGCCGTTCAGGCCACGTGGTGGCGCGGCGGCCGGCGGCTCCTTCGACTGGATGTCGGTCACGCTGAGGATCGCCGTCTGGATCTCGTTGACCCGCACCTTCGTGTCGGCCGGCGACGGGGCCGGGTCGGCGCCGTACGTGTAGATCGTCTGGCCCGCGTCGGCGACGGCCGCCCAGTCGTCCCGCCCGGTCTCCGACGCTAGCCGATACGGCCGAGCGGGGGGAGGTGCGGGAGGTCGGCGGCGGCGTGCTGCATGCTGGGGGTTATTCGCCCGCGGCGGTCATTGGCTCGGTGGCGTCACCGCCATCTCCGACCTCTTCTGTGTGGGGCCGGCCGGCGCCCGGTCATTTCTGGGCCGACCGCTCCGGGTAAGAAGCGTAGCTCGCCGGGTCGACCGACGTCGCCATCTGGTCTACTGCGGGCGGGGCCTGCACCGGCGACACGACGCGGAAGCCCACGCGCCACGACCGCTCCGAACCCGGCTCCGTCGCCGCGCCGTGAAAATAGCCCCACCCCTCCTCGGTCGCCCAGACGCTCCAGTCCAGCAGTCCGTATCGCCAACCGGACCGGCACTCGTCGGCCGGCGACGCCCCGTCGCCCCCGCGGATCGCGCCACGGTCTTGGGTCGGCCCGCGCGGCGTCCATCCCGCCCCGGCGGCGCGGGCCGGGCCGGCGCCGTCCGCCGCCCACCCGTCCAGCGTCCACTCGGCCACGTTGCCGTACACGTCGCGCAGCCCCCACGGGTTCGGCCGCTTCTGCCCGACCTTCTCCGGCGTCGCGGCGCCGCCGAACCACGCGTACTCGCCGAGCCGGGCCGGGTCGTCGCCGAAGAAGTAACGCGTCCGCGTCCCGGCCCGGCACGCGTGCTCCCACTCGGCCTCGGTCGGGAGCCGGTACGGCCGGCCCGTCCGGATCGTCAACCACTGGCAGAACCGCTGGGCGGCGATCTGCGACACGAACGACACCGGCGTCGCAGGCCGCGCCCGCAGGTCGGCGGCGGGCACCGTCTTAAACGTGTACGGCCGCGGCACCCGCGCCGCGCGGCGCAGCGGGTCGTCGGCGGCCAAGGTTCCGCCCGCGGCCTCGACCAGCTTCGGGTCGCCGGCCGCGAACTGCTCGAACAGGTCCCACGTCACCTCGCACGTGGACACCCACAGCGGGCCCACCCGCGCGCCGCCCACGACGTCCGGCGGCAGCGCGCCGGCCGGGACGTACGCCAGTTCGAGCGCGAGGTCGGTGTGGGGGATCCGCTCGACCCAGGTCGCGCCAGGTGCCATCCCCGCGGTCGGGCGGCTGGCCGGGCGGCTCGACGGCTCGGCGTCCGCCGCGGACAGCGCGGGGCGGCCGACGACGCACGCCACGGCGCACAGGAGGGGCACGAGCAGCTTGGACGTGGGCATGCAACCACCGTTGGGGCGTCGATGAGAGACGCGTCCCGCCCCCCTAACATTTGGGACTCGGGACTCGGTCAACCGTTCTTATTCTTCGGAAAGCTACCCGTTGCCACCGACTGCCGCCGCAGGGTTGGGCGCGCCACCGCGTTCCAGCAGCGCCGCCAGCATCACCGGCTCGGTCTGCGGCTCGGCCGGTGTCGGCCCGACCTTGGCCGCCCGCGTGACCCGGTCGGCCTTCGACAGCCGCTCCAGCTCCCGCCGCAGCGCGTCGGTCGTCCGCGGTGGCGACGGCTGCCCGTCCGCCCTCTCGCCCGCGGCGGGCGGCCGGTACCATGGGCGCGCGGTGGTCGGCGCCTGTCGCGAGCCGGGAGCACCGCCGGTCGATGGCAGGGCTGCCTTCCCGTTCGGTCCAGGCCTTTCAGGGCATAATGGAAATCAGGGATTACAACGGCGAGGGGCGATGGTCACGGCAAGACCTTCTTTGTCGGTACGCGGAGTACGCGCGTGCCCTCGGGGTTGCCCCGCGCGACCTCTCCCCGGTCGAGCGTCAGGAGCGCGGCGTGAAGTGGGTCTACCCGGTGATGGATCGGGTGATCGAAGGGATCAACGCCGGGGACGGGGCGTGCGTCGTCCTCGGGATCGAATTCATCGAGGAGGACGCCGGGTTCCCGTTCGGCAGAATCCTCAAGGCGAACGCGGCGCGCGCGCTGCGACGGGCCACGCTCACGGAGGAGCAGAAGGCGCGGGTTCGACGGCGGGTGCTGCGGATGCTCCGCGAAGGCTACGTGCCACGCGAGTACGAACAGTACGCAAAACTGCTCGTCCGCGTCGGTGTCAACGAGGACGAACTCAGGGCTGTCGGACCGCACCTAAAGCGGGGTGATGCCCGCGTACGACGCTTCTACGACTACTTCAGCCGGGCGGTGCAACGCGGCTAACCTGCCCACGCCCGGCCGTGCCCGGTCTCCGCGGTAGGCGGGGGCTCAACCCCGGCGGGCGTTGCCGCCGCAGGCGTGGAACTGGTCGGTCTTGACGTCCTCGACGAGGGCGTTGATCAGGCGCTTGCCTTAGGGGAACTCGAACGTGCCGACGGATTCGACGGTGAGCTGGGGCATGGGGGGTATGGTAGCGGGGCGCGGGGCGGCGCCGCCCGCACAGTAACCGGGGCCGTTTCGCGCCGCGGGTTTTCGCGGTCTCAGGCGGACGCCGCACGGGGCGGTGGGGCTGGGGCCGGAGCGGGGGCCGGGGCGGCGATGAACGCCGCCGCGTCGGCCGCCGGCAGCGGCTTGGCGAACAGGTAGCCCTGCCCGTAGTCGCACCCCAGGCCCTGGAGGAACGCGACTTGCTCCTGGTGCTCGACGCCCTCGGCGACGACGGTCATGCCGAGGTTGTGGGCGAGGCCGACGATCGCGTGGACCGCGGCGGCGTCGCGCCGGTCGGACACGTTGCGGACGAACGACCGGTCGACCTTCAGGACGTCGATCGGGAAGCGGTGAAGGCAGCCGAGGGACGAGTACCCGGTGCCGAAGTCGTCCATCGCGATCCGCACGCCGGCCGCGCGCAGCTCGGCGAGCGTCCGCCGGGCCGCGTCCTCGTCCTGGACGATCGCGCTTTCGGTGATCTCCAGCTTGACCGCGCCGGGCTCGACGCGTCCGGTCGCCAGCGCGCGCCGGACCTCGGCGACCAGGTCGGGGTCGGACAGTTGTCGGCGGGACACGTTGACGCTGACCGACAGCCCGCCCGCGGCGCCCGGGAACTGGGCCCGCCAACCGGCCAGTTGTCCGACGGCCTCGCGGAGCACCCACGCGCCGATCGGGACGATCAGGCCGGTGTCCTCGGCGACGGGGATGAACTCGGCGGGGCTGACCAGCGTGCCGTCGCGCCGCCACCGGACCAGCGCCTCGAACCCGGCGAGGTCGCGCGTCTCCAGGGACAGGATCGGCTGGTAGTGGAGGAGCAGCTCGCCGCGCTCGACGGACCGGCGGAGGTCGCTCTCGAGCCGCAGGCGGGCGACGGCGGACGCGTGCATGGTCGCGTCGAACCGGACGCACCGGTTCTTGCCGCCCGACTTGGCGCGGTACATGGCGGTGTCGGCGTCGCGGAGCAGGTCTTTCGCGGTCTGGTACGCCCCGGCCCCGTCCGCGCCGCCGCACGCGACCAGCCCGATGCTGGCGGTCGTCCCGACCTCGTGGCCGGCGAACTCGAGCGGCCGCCCGATCTCGGCCAGCGCGCGCTCGGCGAGCCGGGCGGCGTCGTCGGCGCCGGGGAGGCCCTCGAGCAGGACGGTGAACTCGTCGCCGCCCAGGCGGGCGATCGTCGGGGGGTCGCGCCACCGGTCGGCCGCGCCGCCGCCGCTCTGGTCGGGGCCGGCGTGTACGACGCGGTGGAGGCGGTCGGCGATCGCGACCAGCAGCCGGTCGCCGGCCGCGTGCCCGAGGCTGTCGTTGATCACCTTGAACCGGTCGAGGTCGAGGAACATGACGGCGAACCGGAACGACGGGTCGGCCCGCCCGCGGTCGATGCACCGCTCGACCCGCTCGGCGAACAGCGTGCGGTTCGGGAGCCCGGTCAGGGCGTCGTGGCGGGAGTCGTGGCGGAGCTGGGCCTCGGATCGGCGGCGGGCGAGCGCCCCGCCGATGCTGCCGGCGAGCGTCGCGAGGATCGACCGCTCGGCCTCGTCCCACGCCCGCGGGCGGCGGCAGTCGTCGAACCCGATGTGGCCCCAGTGCTCGCCGTCGATCAGGATCGGGACGACCAGCAACGAGCGGATCCGCTGCCGCTCCATCATCGCCCGCTCGGGCGGCGGCAGGTGCTCGACGACGGCGGCGACCGGGCGGCCCTCGGACAGCTCGCGCCGCCAGTCGGCGAACGCGCCGTCGTAGGGCAGGTTCTGCAGCTCCGGGTTGTCGATCTGCGGGGTCGCGCCGTCCGCGCACCACTCGAACCGCTGGCTCATCATGGGCCGCCCGGTGGTCCGGTCGGCGTGGTGCTCGAACACGTACACGCGGTCGACGCCGGCGGCCCGCCCGATCACGGCGAGCGCCTCCCCGATCCCCTCGCCGAAGTCCGGCCGGGTCAGCAGCCGGGTGGTCGCGGCGGCGACGCCGTGCAGCAGGGCGTCCCGGTAGCGGAGCGACGCCTCCGCGCGCTTGCGGTCGGTGATGTCGCGGATGAACGCGCTGAACGAGTAGCCGTCGGCCTGGGGCATGGCGGCGACGGACAGCTCGACCGGGAGCTCGGTGCCGTCGCGCCGGAGCGCGACGACCTCGATCCGCCGGTTCAGCCGCTCGCCCCGGCCGCCGGCGGCGAACCGCCGGACGCCGGCCTCGTGCGCCGCGCGGAACGCCGGCGGGACGATCGTGTCGGCCAGCGGCCGGCCGACCACCTCGGCGGCGGGCCAGCCGAACACGGCCTCGGCCTGGGGGTTCCAGCCGGCGATCCGCCCGTCGGGGCCGACGGTGATCACCGCGTCGAGCGCGTTGTCGACGATCATGCGGGTCCGGGCCTCGCTCTGGCGGAGCTGCTCGGTTCGCTCGTCGACCCGCTGCTCGACCGTGCGGTAGAGCGCGGCCAGCTCCCGCCGCATCCGGTTGAACGCGCGTGCCAGCGGCCGCAGCTCGGCCGGGACGTCCTCGGGCGCGGCCGCGGCGTCCCAGTCGGCGGCGGACAGGGCGTCGGCGGCGGCGGTCAGGCGGTGGACGTGCCGGAGCGGGCCGCGGGTGCCGGTCCAGGTCAGGACGATCATCAGGGCGACGGCGGCGACGGCGACGGCGACGGCGAGCGCGAGGGCCCGCCGTGCCGGGGCGAGCACCTCGGCCTCGGCTTGCAGCCCGACCACGAACCAGCCGTTGGCGGCAGGGGCGGAGTGGGAGAGCCATCTCACCCCCCGGTCGTCGGTGAACGCGGTCGACGACGGGCGTCCCGCCGCGAGCGCGGCCGCGACCGCCGGGTGGCCGGACAGGGCGCGGAACTCGGCGACGAACCGCGGGTCGGGGTGGGCCAGCGCCTCGCCCTTCTGGTTGACGACGATGCAGTGCCCGGACTGGCCGATCCGCACGGCCCCGACCTGGTCGGCGAGCAGCCGGAGGTCGGTGCTGGCGGCCAGCACGCCGACGACCCGCCCGTCCGGGCCGTGGATCGGCGTCGCGTACGTGACCGCCGGCAGGCCCGACGTCCGGCTGACCAGCGCCTGCCGCGCGACCCGCTGCCCGCCGACGGCGTCGCGGAACCACGCGCGGTCGCCGTAGTCCTTTGGCGGCTGGTCGTCCGCGCGGGCGACGTTGCGGCCGGCCGTGTCGGTCGTGCTCAGCATCGTCAGCTTGTCGTAGACGCGGGCGACGTTCTCGAGCACCGGCTTCTGCCGCGCCGCGTCCATCGCCTGGACGGCGGGCAGGCCGCGGACGTTGTCCAGCGCCTGGACGAGGTAGTCGTCCCACCGCTGCACGCCGGTGACGGCCGCCGCCGTCGCCTCGGCCAGGTTCCGCTCGGCCTCGGCGCGGAGCCCGCGGGCCGACGTGTAGCCGACGAACAGGAGGCCACCGACCGCCACGGGGAGCGTGGTCGCGAGCAGGAGGAGGACCAGGCGGGCTCGGAGGCTCAAGGTGTCAAGGCGGCACATCGGGGGGATCTCGTCGGGGCGGCCGGTCGGGCGTCGTCGCCCCGCCGGATTGCCAGGTCGTCAGCCGTCGCTGCTACCGACCTATCGGTATGTGTCCCCCGGGGCTTCATGACGTGGTTCTTACCCGCGGTGGTTCCGTGAGGGGTCTGACGTTCGCGCGATCGTTGAAGGGGGCATGCCGTGGGGGCGTGGGGGATCGAAGGGATGGCGTGGTGGAAGGCGGTTGGGCAGGGCTCCATTACGCGTTGCGGAGGACGCGTTGTGCGAACTCGGCGGGCGAGTCCGCCCGCCGGGGCGCGGCGATCGACCTGAGGTGGGCGTGCCCTAGAATTCGGGCATGATGATCCGCGCTGTTGGGTTGGTCGTGGCGGTTGGGCTGCTGGCGGGGGTGGCGCTCGGGGCGGACGAGGCGGTCAGGGTCGAGCGACCGAAGGCTACGGTCGAGTACAAGCAGTTCGACCCGAAGAACCTGCCCGACCCGCCGCCGCCGATCGAGGCGGGGGAGGCGGCGGTCTGCGTGTACAAGTTCGGGGTGGAGGCGGACGTGAAATACAGTTATCGGGCGCCGGCGAACCCGCCGCCGGGGCCGGTGAAGGTGGACGTGAAGATCGAGGGGGTGATGTTGCGGCTGAGCCTGGGGAGCACGATCTGGTTGCCGACGGACGCGAACCAGCACTTGAAGGATCACGAGGAGGGGCACCGGCAGATCGCGGAGCATTACTACGCGGGGGCGGATCGGCTGGCGAAGGGGCTGGCGGGGAAGCTGGTCGGGCAGACGGTGTCGGGGGAGGGGAAGGACGCGAAGGCGGCGGGGCGGGCGGCGATCGACGGGGTCAGCCGGAAGTTGTGCGACGAGTACCTCAAGGCGATCAACGGGCCGTGCGGGCGGGCGCAGGCGGCGTTCGACCGGATGACGGATCACTCGCGGAAGGACGTGCCGTCGGCGAAGGAGGCGGTGGGGCGGGCGATTCGGGAGGCGGAGAGCAAGGGATGAGGGGGAGGGATGGGGGAACGTGAAGCATGAAGGCATGAAACATGAAGGGCACGGCGAGGGGGTGTGGGGATGGGGTCTGCGAAACCGCAAGCGTGCGCTGGGGGCGTTGTGGGCGCGTGGGGCGGTTGCTGGGGGCATTATTAGCGGACGGTGAGGGGGGTAAGGTTCTGCTTGTTGTAGGGGTTTTGGTGGGGTAGGCTGAGGGTGGAGTGGCCGGTGGGGGTTTGCCGTCGTTCGAGGAGGTTTCCGGTGCGTCAATCGCGGATGGTCGGGCAGGGGCGGTCTTGCGCGCGGCGTCGGGACGGGGCGGAGACGGTGGCGCGCGCGGCGGGGTGGGGGGTGGAGGCGCTGGAGGGGCGGGTGTTGCTGGCGGCGCCGACCGTGATCGACGTGATGATCCTGTACGACGCGAACGCGAAGACGCAGCTCGGGGTGAACGACGCGGGGATGCAGCGGCTGATCCGGCAGTCGCTGGAGACGGCGAACCAGGTTCACTACAACACGCAGGACAACGTGGTGCTGCGGCTGGTGCACACGCAGCAGGTGGCGTACTCGAGCACGGGGGACATCGCGACGGATTTGAACCGGCTGCGGACGGCGGGGGACGGGCAGCTCGACAACGCGCTGACGCTGCGGGAGACGCACAAGGCGGACCTGGTGTCGCTGGTGACGACGCCGAACTTCCAAGGGGGGTTGGCGAGCCTGCTGGACGACGTGGCGCGGCCGGACCGGGCGAACTTGGCGTTCAGCGTGCTGAGCGCGTCGGCGCTGGGGCCGGGGGACTTCGTGCTGGCGCACGAGCTGGCGCACAACATGGGGGGCGGGCACGAGCGCGGGAACACGGGGGACCCGGCAGTCGGGCCGTTCGACTACTCGTACGCCCACTACTTCGTCGGGGACAATGGCGTCGAATATAAAGACGTGATGGCGTACCGGAACGACACGGACGCGCTGGTGCTGCCGTACTTCTCGAACCCGAATCTGACGCACCGCGGGCAGCCGCTGGGGAGCGCGCAGGCGAACCCGGACTCGGCGGACCTGTACTCGACGTTCCTGCAGACGGCGCCGGTCGTGGCGGCGTACCGGACGGGGGCGGTGGCGGACGCGGTCGCGCCGGCGGCGCGGCTGTGGCAGGCGGACGTGGCGGACAACGTGGTGACGTTTTCGGTGCGGTACGCGGACGACGTGGCGGTGAACGCGGCGACGCTGGACAACCGGGACGTGTTCGTGCGGACGCCCGAGGGGTTCGACCTGTCGGCGGCGCTGGTGTCAGTGGACCGGGCGGGGGACGGGTACGCGAAGGTGGCGACGTACCGGGTGCCGCTGCCGCCGAGCCGGCCGGGGCTGACGGCGCTGCAGTTCCACCTGCGCGGCGGGGAGGTGAAGGACCTGTCGAACAACGCGGCGGCCGGCGGGGTGTTGACGGGGTCGGAATTCGACATCGACGGGTTCGAGTTCCAGCGGGCGCGCGACACGGGGGCGGTCGTGCCCGGCGCGGCGCGGCGGCTGACCGGGAACGTCGCGCGGGGCGCGGACCGGCACGACATGATCCGGTTCGACGTGACCGAGCCGACGGCGGTCAACGTCGTGCTGAGCGGGATGACGTCGGAATCGACGATGTTCCTGATGCAGGACGTGACCGGGGACGACCGGTTCAGCGGCGCGGGCGAGCAGGTGACCGGGACGCCGGTCGCGGGGAACGCGGCGGACAAGGCGATGTCGGCGGTGCTGACGCCGGGGACGTACTACGTGCTGTTGCAGCACGAGGGGGCGGCGGGGACGTCGACGGACTACGCGCTGACGCTGCGGGCGCAGTCGTCGGCGACGGACGCGACGCCGCCGACCGCGATCGCGGACGTGCGGGACCTGAACCCGGGGACGAGCAACTTCGAGTTCTCGGTGATCTTCGCGGACGACAACGACCTGGACGCGCAGTCGATCGAGCAACTGGCGCTGATCCGACTGAACTTCCCGGGCGGGTCGGCGATCGGTACCGGGAGCCCGGACGACGTCGAGGTGCTGGCGGACGGGCGGGTCGTCGCGCACTACTCGGTCGGGCTGTCGAACGCGATCCCGAACGGGACGGTCACGCTGCTGATGTACGACGGGTCGTTCGGCGGGTCGTCGTCGGCGGTCAAGGACGCGGCGGGGAACGCGCTGGCGAACAACGCGCCGCTCGGGACGTTCCGGGTGGGGGCGGCGGACACGACGGCGCCGGCGGTGCGGGGGCTGACGGCGGCGCCGGTGCGGGTGCCGGGCGGGACGGCGTACGAGTTCGTGGTCGCGTACCAGGACGGGCGGGGGGTGAGCGCGGCGACGCTGGACAACGCGGACGTGGTCGTGACGCGGAACGGCGGCGGGTTCTCGCAGGCGGCGCAGTTCGTGTCGGCGACGACGAGCCCGCGCGGGTCGCTGACGTACGCGCGGTACCGGGTCACGCCGCCGGGTGGGGCGTGGGACTACGCGGACAAGGGGACGTACACGGTCAGCGTGCAGGCCGGGCAGGTGCGAGACGCGGCGAACAACGCGGTGGCGGCGGGGACGGCGGGGACGTTCACGGTGAACCCGCCGTACCCGGGGGACGCGACCGGCGACGGCGCGGTGGACTTCAACGACTTGGTGGCGCTGGCGCAGAGCTACGACGCGTTCGGCGGGAAGGGTTACAAGGACGGGGACTTCAACTTCGACGGGTCGGTGGACTTCACCGACCTGGTGGTGCTGGCGCAGAACTACGAGACGGTGGGGGCCGCCGCGCCGGTGGCGGCGGCGTCGGCGCCGGTGGTGTCATCGGCGACGGTGGCGGTGATGGAGTCGGTGGCGGGGGCGTCGGCGACGCGGGCGTGGCTGGCGTCCCAGGAGCAGGCGGCGGGGGCGAAGAAGAAGCCGGTGGAGAAGAAAAAGGTGGCGGCGGCGGCGGCGGCGAGCGTTTTTTCGACGAAGCCGGTGGCGGTGAAGAAGGCGGAGGCGGCGAAGGGGCGGCGGTAGGGGGACCGTGTTCCGAAGCGGGGGGCCGGTGGAACCGGTGCGTGGCGTTCTCGTCACATCGGTGCGCGTGCGTGGGACATTCCGGCGTTGACCGGGGCGGGTGGGGGGACGCACAATTGCCGGTTCGTCGGTCGGTCGTTGGACGGGTCAGCACGTACGCACGGAGGTCTGGTCATGCGCTGGGAAGGCGAACGCGAGTCGGGGAACGTGGAGGACCTGCGCGGGATCGGCGGGCGGGGGCTGGCGGTCGGCGGCGGGGTGGGGACGATCGTGATCGGCCTGATCGTGTGGCTGATGGGCGGCGACCCGCGGAGCGTGATGCAGAACTCGGGCGGCGGGGGCGGGGCGCCCAGCGGGCAGGTGGCACCGGGCGGCGGCGCGCCGGCGGACGACCAGACGACGAAGTTCGTCCGGGTCGTGCTCGGGAGCACCGAGGACGTGTGGCGCGTGCAGTTCCCGCGGCAGCTCGGGCGGCAGTACGCGGACCCGAAGCTGGTGCTGTTCAGCGGGCACGTGCAGTCGGCGTGCGGGTCGGCGTCGTCGGCGACCGGGCCGTTCTACTGCCCGGGCGACCAGCAGCTCTACCTCGATTTGTCGTTCTTCCGGGAGCTGGGGACGAAGTACAAGGCGCCGGGGGATTTCGCGCAGGCGTACGTGATCGCGCACGAGGTCGGGCACCACATCCAGCGGCAACTCGGGATCACGACCCGGCTCGACCAGGAACGGCGGCGGCTGAGCGAGACCGAGTACAACAAGCTGAGCGTGCGGCTGGAGCTGCAGGCGGACTTCCTGGCCGGGTGCTGGGCGCACCACGCGCAGAGGACGCGGAAGATCCTCGAGCCGGGGGACCTGGAGGAGGCGCTGCGGGCGGCGAGCGCGGTCGGGGACGACACGCTGCAGAAGCGGAGCGGCCGGGGGGTGGTGGTGCCGGACAGCTTCACGCACGGGACGGCCCGGCAGCGGATGGCGTGGTTCAAGAAGGGGTTCGAGTCGGGGCTGATCAAGGAGGGGGACACGTTCAAGATGCCGGACCCGTGATCTGGGGCATGAGGGGAGGGGCGAAGGTGGATCGGAGCATGGCTGGCGGAGTCGCCGGTGGGCTCCTGGGGTGGTAGCCCGTGCTGCGAGAACGACACATGGGCGGCCTGTTGTACGGGCACCTGACGGGAACGAGAACGGGACGACCCGGTCGGGTCGTCCCGTTTGATTCCAAAATGAAAGTCGGGGGGCGGGGTCAGGTGAGGATCCGGCCATCGCCGTCGCTGTTGTTGTCGTCATCGGCTTCGCGGTCCTTCTTCTCGGCGTCCTCGTCGGAGGCGAAGAAGTCGTCGGTGCCGTCGCCGCGTCCCCCAGTTTGGACAGGCGCTATGGGCCGTGCGACCGGTCTTTGAGAGAGCCGCCAGGGCGACACGGCGACAACGTTACCGCCGGCGCCGTCGTCCCAAGGCGGTCACGGCGACGGCGGCGAGCAGGCCGAGGCCGGCGGGTTCGGGGACGCTGGCGAAGGCGGGGCTGACGCTCGCGGTGCGGACGCCGCTGGCGAGGAGGGTGGGGCGGATGATCGAGTCGATCCACGGGAGGTCGGCGGAGACGCGGGTGACGAACCCGCCGCCGGGCATGTTGGCGGCGACGTCGTTGACGAACCAGCGGGAACCGGGCTGGCCGACCCAGAGGCCGCCCTCGTCGAAGAGGGAGGCGTTGAAGCCGGCGTCGGTGCGGCCGGCGGTGCTGTAGGTGCCCTTGGCGGCGAAGTTGACGCCGGCGAGCTTCCAGGTGCCGTTGTCGTTGATGAAGGTGCCGCCGCCGGAGTCGTAGCCGGAGAGGGTGCCCTCGTTGCGGCCGCCGGTGGCGTTGAAGGTGAAGTTGAGCACCGCGCCGATGCCGGCGCCGCCGTTGACGACGCCGGCGATCGTGTTCGTGCCCCAGCTGTGCTGGCCGTCGTACGGGCCCCAGCGCCAGCCCTTGCGCTGGCCGTTCACGTAGACGTCGCTGCCCCGCTGGGTGCCGCGGCCGTAGATCACGACCTGTTTGCCGACCTCGGAGGTGCCGCGGTAGAGCGGGGCGTAGGGGTCGGCGAAGTTGCGGTCGACGGCCCAGATGCGGAGGTCGCTGTTCGGGTCGTCGTACATCGCCTTCGCGGTGTAGTTTTTGCCGCGGTAGGAGAACGTCTGCCCGACCGCGCCGCCGACGTGGCCGGCGGTGACGAAGTGCCGCGGGGAGATCGGGGTGCCGAGGAACGAGCCCCAGCGCCCCTCGTACTGCCAGCCGCTGTTGTAGAGCGCGCCGGACGGGGCCCACGTGTTCCGCTGGGGCGTGGCGTGAAGGATCACGGCGGGCGAGGGGAGCGCGCTGGCGCAGAGAAAGAGTGCGATCGCAATTCTAGGGAACAGCCCGGTGCCCATCTCGACCTCCGTACGACTTGAGTGGAGGGGAGACAAGATAGGGGATCGATCGGGCGGATCAATCAAGAAATCCGGCGAGTGCCGCGGGGCGTGAGGGGGGTTACGGCACGCGGCGCGCTACGAGCGGACGCGACGGCGGCGGGCGCAGGCGTGCGCGGCGAGGAGCAGGAGGGCAGTGGCGGACGTCGGCTCGGGCACCAGGACGGGCAGGAACGCCGCGCCGCCGATCTCGCCGGGAGCGCTGCTGAGCGGGGTGACCGTCCCGGCAGCGAGGTTGATCCGGTAGACCGTTTGCGCGGCGATGTTGGAGATGCCGAACAGCGCGCCGTCCTCGGGGCGGAACGCGATGTCGGTCATCGACAGCCCCGGGATCGTCTTGAACAGCGTGGCGGACGCCGACGACGGGTCGATCGTGAAGATCCGATTGCTCTGCGAGTCGGCCCCCCAGAGCGTCCCGTCCAGATCGAACGCGAGGGAGCCCGGGAAGATCAACGAGTTGTTCCAGCGCAGCGGTCCTACGGCGGTGGTCGCCGCGGTCTCGGTGCTGATCCGGTAGAGCGTCCCGTCGCGCGCGACGCCGAACATACGCTCGGACTTCGGGTCGAACGCGATCGTGCGGATCGCCGCGTCCATCGTGCCGACGAGCGCCACGGCGGTCGGGGTGACGACGTACAGGCGTTCCGTGGCGAAGTCGCCGACCCACAGCCGCGGCGAGGCGGGCCGCCAGTCGCTGGCCATGTCGGTCACGGTGCGCGCCGGGACGGTCCAGACCGGCGTGGTTTGGCCGTTCGTCTGATCGACGGTGTAGAGCGTGCCGCCGGGCGAGGTCCCGAGCCCGACGTCCATCGTGTAAAGGAAGCTCCCCCACGCCCGCTCCGCGCAAATCAGCATTGCCGCCGCGACGATCGCCCGCTTCATCTCCGCCTCCCGGCCGGCCTCCCCCGCGCCCCGGTCTCGACCGGCCGCCCGCGCCTGGGGCCGCCCAGCATAGCACGGCGGCCCCACGCCGGATACCGAGCCGGGGCTCAGGCAGCGGGGGAGGGGACGATCAGCTTCTCCCGCACCACGACGTCCGTCACCAGTTCCTTGTACCCTTCGGTGTCGAACAGGATCACGACCTTGTCGCCCTCGTAGCGGACGACGACGCCGGCGCCGAACTTCCGGTGTTCGACCTTCGCGTTGATCGGGAACGGCTTGCCGCGCTCGGACTCCTCCTTGCGGTCGAGGTGCTTGCGGGCCAGGCCGGTGCGGCAGTTGTCGCAGTTGTTGCAGATCGCGTCGGTCTGTTCGCCGAAGTAGTCGAGCAGGAAGTGGCGGCGGCAGTCGTGGGTCTCGGCGTAGGCCTTGATCATCTCGACGCGGCCGACCCGGTAGCGGCGGTAGGCCTCCTGCTCCTCGACGGCGGCCTCGGCGGCCTTGCCGGGGTCGAGCCGCTTGCGGGTCGGCGTCACCGTGCCTTCGGCGGAGACCTTGACCGCGCCGACTTCTTCGAGGCGGTTGATCGCCTTGGCCACCTTAGCGCCGCTGAGGTTTTCCTCGTCCTCGGTCAGTTGTTCGGCGAGGTCTTTCATGTCGACGCCGCCCTTGGCGTCGTGGACGGCCTCGAGCACCGCCCCGACCTGGTCCTCGTCGAGTTTGCCGCTGGACGCCATCGCCTTCCGGCGGCCGGCGTCCTCCGGGCGGTAGAGGAGCAGCGCCTGGGCGGGCTCGCCGTCCCGGCCGGCGCGGCCGACCTCCTGGTAGTAGGCGTCGATCGCCTCCGGGACGTCGTAGTGGACGACGAACCGGACGTCGGGCTTGTCGACGCCCATGCCGAACGCGTTGGTCGCGACCATCACGTCGATCGTGCCGTCCATGAACCAGTCCTGCACGCGCGTGCGGTCGTCGCCCTTCATGCCGGCGTGGTAGAACTCGGCCTTGAGGTTCGCCTCCTCGGAGAGGGCGTTGGCGACCTCCTCGGCGTGCGCGCGGGTGGCGACGTAGACGATGCCGGCCGAGCGGTGGTCGGGGCCGTTGCCGTCGGCGCTACCGGCCCCGCGGACGAACGACTTCACGCGCTCCACCACGAGCCGGCGCTTCGTCTCCTCGTCCGGGCACGTCTCGACGGCCAGCGAGATGTTCGGCCGGTCGAACCCCCACACGACCGTCCGCGCGTCCTTCATCGCCAGCCGCTTGACGATCTCCTCGCGCACCTGCGGGGCGGCGGTGGCGGTCAGCGCGAGCACGCGCGGCGAGCCGAGCTGCTCGATGTACTTGCCGAGCCGCGCGTACTCCGGGCGGAAGTCGTGGCCCCACTCGCTCATGCAGTGGGCCTCGTCGACGACGAACAGCGACGGCGGATTGGCGAGCAGCTGGGCCATCGTCTGCTCGTTGGCGAGCTGCTCGGGGGCGAGGAACAGGAACTCGAGCTTTCCGGCGTCGAGCTTGTCGAACGCGTCGCGCTTGTCGGCGGCGCGGACGCCGGCGTTCACGACCGCCGCCTCGGCAAGACTGCTCGCGCGGATCGCCTCGAGCTGGTCCTTCTGCAGCGCCACCAGCGGGGAGACGATCACGGTCGGGCCGTCGATGCACAGGGCGGCGATCTGGTAGATGGCCGACTTGCCCGACCCGGTCGGCATCACGGACAGCGTGTCGTGCCCCGACAGCACGAGGCGGATCGTTTCGAGCTGCCCCGGCCGGAGGTTGTCGTACCCGAGGCGTTCGCGGGCCAGTTCGGTGATCTCCTTCGCGGACACGGGGGTCGAACGCTTCTTTGCCGCCATGGGAGGGGATAGAGCAACGGTCGTGCCCGACTCGGCGTCCGATAACCGTGCCGCCGGCGTGCCCGCCCGGCCCGCTCACCGGGCCCTGCGGCTTTCCGGTCCGAACCGCGCGGCCGATCGGGTATCATCGCCCGCGGTCGCCTTTCCCGCGGGAGTACCGGACATGTCAGCAAGGGTGTTGGTCTGCCTCGCGCTAATCCTCTGCGCGCCCGCGGCGCGGTCCCAGTACGTGAACCGGTTCACGCCGCCGCCGGAACCGAAGCCGGTGGACACCAACGCGCTGCTCGCGGCCGCGCAGGCGACGGCGGAGAAGCTCCGCACTGCGACGGTCCGTTGGCAGGTGGGGATGCGCGTCATCGAGGACGACCTGACCCTGCGGGTCGAGGTCCTCTCGACTCCCGTCGCGCGCCGCACGATCGTCTACCAGGCGGACCCCGGCAGCCGCCTGACCGAACTCGCGCGCGTGCTCGAGGTGGGCCGGGCGTGGTACGTGACCGAGGGCGGGCGGCGGCGCAAGTTCCGCCCGTACGAGGCCGACCTCAAGTACGCCGTCGCAACGTACGCCCACGGCCACGCGGGCGCGCGGCCGGTGACCGCCGATGACGCGCGCGGGTTCGGGAAGCTGATCGACCGCAGCGGCCCGGTCGCGCGGTTCCTCGCGCCGCCGGCCGACCCGCACCAGTTGCGCCAGCAGCTCAACCACCTGCGGGCGGTGAAGCCCCCGGGGCTGAGCGACGAGGAGGTCGGGCGGCGCGTCGAGTGGTACCGCACCGCGCTCGAGGGCGCGCCGGTCGACGTCGACGTCGAGACGGGCCTGATCCTCACCTACCGGGCGGAGAGGTTCCAAGCCGACTTCTTCGACTTCGCCGTGCTCCAGAACGGGGCCGACGCCGACCTCGACCCGGGAACCCGCGAGTGGGAGGACTGCACCGGCGACGTCGCCGCCGGTCGGCCGGAGGACGTGGCGATCGTCGAGCGGACGCGGCGGGCGTCGCGGGGCGCGACCGACGCGTACCTGGTCAACGTCGTCACCGGACAGACCCGGAGGGTGCCGTACCAAGGCCCGCGCGCCGGGCGCGGGTGCTTCCTGCCGGGCCGGGCCGCCGTCGTCGTCGGCGGGTTCGACCGCCTGACCAACCAGAAGGTGCTGACCGAGGTCGACCTTGCGACCGGCCGGAACCGCCGCGTCGGCTCCGCCGACCTCGCGCGGGGCAGCGGTGGCATGGCGGTGTTGTCCCCGGACGCCGCGACGATCGCCTCCGCCTATCAGCCCGCGAACGTCACCCGGGACGAGAACCAGATCCTCCTGATCGACCGCCGCACCCAGACCTCGCGCGTGCTCGAGCCGCGGTTCATCGCCGGGTGCCTGAACTGGCTCCCGGACGGCCGCGGGTTCGTACTGTCCCGCGTGCTCAGCCACGACCCGCTGACGTCCGAGACCGGCACGTACGCGATCGACGGCGGCTACACCCGGTCGTTCGGCCGCAGCCTGCCCCTCCTGCTGGCCGACGGGAAGACGGTCCTGTCGTTCGACGACGCCGGGCGGAAGTGGTTCCTGTCCGACGTCGACGGCCGCAACGAGCGGTTGTTCGGCGACGGCTTCCCCCAGTGCCCGACGCTGCCCAGCCTCAGCCCGGACGGGAAGCGCCTGCTCATGATCGAGGGCGTCCGGGGGAGTGAGCTCCGGCCGATCGTGGTCGACCTCGACACGCTCAGGACCGTCGCGGTGCCGGTCGAGCCGGGCGGCTGGTCGATCAGCAACTGGCGCTGACCGCGGCCGCGCGACGGCCGTCGGCCGCCCCCGCCTTGCCCCGCCCGACCGGCGGCCGTACCCTCTCACCCCTTATGAGCATCCTCGTCAACAAGACCACCAAGGTCATCTGCCAGGGCATCACCGGGTCGGCGGGCGCGTTCCACACGAAGCAGTGCCTCGAGTACGGCACGAAGATGGTCGGCGGCGTCACGCCCGGCAAGGGCGGGCAGAAGGACGCGAACGGCCTGCCGATCTTCAACACGGTGCGCGAGGCCGTCGACGCGACCGGCGCCGACGCGACGATGATCTTCATCCCGCCGCCGTTCGCCGCCGACGGCATCATGGAGGCCGCCGACGCCGGCATCAAGGTGATCTGCGCGATCACCGAGGGGATCCCGGTGCTCGACATGGTGAAGGCCAAGGCGTTCTTGAAGGACCGCCCGGGCGTGCAGTTGATCGGCCCGAACTGCCCCGGCGTGATCACGCCGGGCGAGTGCAAGATCGGGATCATGCCCGGGTACATCCACACGCCCGCGGGCGAGGCCAAGAGCGGGAAGAAGGTCGGGATCATCAGCCGCAGCGGCACGCTGACGTACGAGGCCGTCTGGCAGTGCAGCACCCGCGGGATCGGGCAGACGACGTGCGTCGGCATCGGCGGCGACCCGGTCAAGGGGCTGAACTACATCGAGCTGCTGACGATGTTCAACCAGGACCCTGAGACCGACGGGATCATCCTGATCGGCGAGATCGGCGGCAGCGACGAGAGCGACGCCGCCGCGTTCATCAAGACGAGCATCAAGAAGCCCGTGACGGCGTTCATCGCCGGCCGCACCGCCCCACCCGGGCGGCGAATGGGCCACGCCGGCGCGATCGTCAGCGGCGGCGAGGACACGGCCGACGCGAAGATCAAGAACCTGAAGGCCGCCGGCGTCAGCGTCGCCGAAAGCCCCGCGACGCTCGGTGAGACGATGGCGAAGTCGCTGGGCGTGGCGGCGTAGCGCCCGCGGGTGCCGGGGCTCAGCGCATTCCCATCACGCGCGACGGGAGCGTGGTACACTCTGGACGTATGCCTGACAGGGCGAACGACGCGAGGCAACCAGAGGATAGCGCCGCCCCACGCAAACTCGACTATCATCGCGTGCCGACAACGCAACCGGGGCGGGTGAGCGGCCTTGCCGTCGCGTCGCTCGTGTCCGCAGCCCTGGCCTGTCCGGTGATCCCGCTCCTGGTAGTGAAGTCCGGGGGTGGCGGCGTCGCTGCCGGCTTCCTGTTGGTCGCCGCGACGTACTTTGGGATCGTCGGCAGCCACGCCGCGATCATTGCCGTCGACCAGAGCGGGGGCCGCGTGGGCGGACGGCGCCTCGCGAAGCTCGGCTTGATCCTGAGCCTGATCTGGGCCTCGGTCGACCTGCTGCTCCTCGCCGCGTTCTGCTGGATCGCGCCGAACGCCCTTGCGTAACCTGACCGGGCCCTCGTTTCAGCCGTCGACCCACACCCACATCGGCCGCCATGCCACCGCCCGCAGATCACGACGACCCGGACGAGCCCCCGCCCCCGTCCGTCCTCGAGTACGAGCGGCCCGGCACCGTTCCGCCCGGCGGGGCGCGGCTGAGCGCGGCGGCGGTCACGGCGTTCGCGATCGCCGTGTTCGGCGCGGTGCTCCCGCTGCGGTCGGCGCGCGGGGTGCTGTTCGGGCCGTCCGTGCCGTTTCACTGGGTCGAGGCGCTGGCGCTGCTGATGCCGTTCGCCGGCGTTTTCGTCTCGGTCGACGCGCTGCTACGGATCGCCGACCAGAAGAACCGCCTGCGCGGTGACTTGCTCGCGTGGGTCGCGCTGGCCCTGAACGCCGCGTGGTTCCTCGGCGCCGGCTGCTGCCTGGGGCTGCGGTGGACGGACCACCTGATGTGAGGCGGCCGGCGGCGGCTCAGGTCAGCCGGGCATATTTCGCGCCGTCCATCGGCGCGAACGACAGCCGCCCCGGCGACGTCAACCGCCACGCAGCCAGCCGCGGGCCCGGGGCCAGCACGAGGAACACGGCGGCGCCGACGCACGCGGCCGCCGCGACGGCCGGTGACAGCGGCGCGTGTCGCAATGCCGCCGGCAGCACGGCGGCCGCGACGACGGCCGCCAGCGGCGCCGCGTACATCCGGTCGTACCCGCCGACCCACCACCGCCCGCTCGCGAGCCGCCCCCGGATCCCGAGCGGCGCGCCCACCGCCGACCAGTAAGTGAGTACCCGCACCAGGCCAGCCAGCACCCCGACCCCGAGCACCCACGTCGCCCACGTCCGCTCGACGTCCGCCAGCGGCGTGATCGCGGCGGCCGCGTACGCCCACGCGCCGGCGAGCAGTGCGGCCCCGGCGGCGAACACCATCGGCGTCACCGGCGCGACGCCCGGGACCGTGCGCGGCGGAACGGGCGCGAGCGCGGCGAATGGCCACCCCAGCGGGACGTCGCCCGCGCGCGGCGGCGGCCGCATCGGCAACCGCCGCAGCGTCGCCCGGACCCCGGCCAGCGCGACCGCGTACGTCCCGACCAGCCACGCCGCCTGCCACCCCGGGTGAGGCGACAAGCGAACCACTCCGGCGAACGCGAGCAACAGCGCGTACACCCAAGCCGGACTGGGGATCGACGTGACGGTCGCGGCCACGACGTACGCGCCGAGGAAGAACCGTAACGGGAGGAGCGGGTCGCCGTCGCAGGCGAACCGCGCGAGCAGCGCCATCGGCACGAGGACGAACAGGTCGCCCCACACGAGGTGGACGGGCCCGAGCGGCAACGGGTCTGGCACCCGCCACGGCGACGTCGCCAGCCACTCAGCGTACCCCTTGCGCGTCAGCGGGTGGTACCCCATCAGGCGAAACGCGCCCAACAGTGCGGCGAGCGCGCACAGCACCACCAGCGACGTGCGATGCTCCGGCGGCGCCGCGCCGCGGACGTGTAGCGCGCGCGACAGGTGAGCCATGTACGCTTCGGCCCCCCAGAAGAGGGCGAACAGCATGCCGGAGCCGACCAACGCCACCCGCGGATACGGCAGCAACGGCCCCGCGTGCCCGCGCCTCATTGCCCACCCCCGCCCGCGCCTCGCTCGAAGTACCGCTCGATCCGCGACGCCGCCGCCGGGTTCATCAGCCGCTCGTACACCTCCTCGAACGGCGTCCCCGCCTTCGCGTCCGCGAGCTCCCGCAGCCCCGCGACCGTGTCGACCGCCAGCACCCGCCCGTCCTTCACGACCGCCACCCGGTCCGCCAACTCCTCGATCAGCTCCGGCACCGGCGTACTCAGCACCACGGTCACGCCCGCCGCGGCCGCGCCTGCGTCCGCCATCGAAGGAATCGACCGCTCGTTCCGCCGCTGCAGCACCCGCTTGAGCGCGAGGATGCCGGACGGGTCCAGCCCGCCGGAGAACGGCTCGTCCAGCAGCAGGATCGACGCGTCCGTCGCCAGCGTCGCGCACAGCGCGGCCTTCTTCTTCTGCCCGGTTGAGTACGCGCTGATCGGCCGGTCCGCCTGTTCGGCGAGGTCGAACAGGTCGAACAGCCGGTCCGCGTGGTCGAGCAGGCGGTCGTCGTCCACGCCCCACGCCCGCCCGACCGCCAGCACCCACTCCCGCCCGCTCCGCGCCGCCGGCAGCCACGGGTCGGCCGGCAGGTAGACGACGCGCCGGCGGATCGCCAGCTCCGCCTCCTCCGACTCGCGCCGCCGCAGCCCGTCCACGAGCACGCGCCCGCGCACCGGCGACAGCACGCCCGCGACCGCCGCCAGCAGCGTCGTCTTCCCCATCCCGTTCGGCCCCACGAGGGCGACCAGCTCCCCGCCCGCGACGCGCATGTTCACGTCGCGCAGCACCCGCCGCGTGCCGTAATGGTGGCTGACGTCGACGACCTCGATCCGCGGGACGGGTGGGGGCATGGGTTCTCCGTTACGCCAGATCATCCCGCGGGTCGCCCAGACGTGCGGTTACAAAAGCCGCCCGGTTTCCAACCCCGCCGGCCGACCCCGCCCGTGGCAACCGGCTGCCCCGCACGGCGACCCCACGTCACTCCTCCTCCTCGACCTCCCGGATCCGCGGCTGCGGCAGCAGGTGGACGACCGCGTCGCGCGTCTCCCACCGCCGCACCGCGAGGTTCGTCGACAACTCCCCCCGACGGTCGCGCGGCCGCTCGCTCCCCGAATCGTCCGAGCCGTCGTCGCCGACGCTGTAGACCGCCGGCTGCGGCCCATCGTTGCGGTACCCGATCGCGCGCCCGCCCGCCGCCATCGGGTCGACCGGCACCGCCGGCAGGTACGCCGGCACGAGCTCGTCCAGCTCCGCCGGCCGCGCGCCGCCGTGGTCCGCCGCGAAGAGCCGCGCCGCCAAGGCCGTCGCCGCCAGCCGCCGCAGGGCGAGCGCGTTGTAATGCAGTCGCAGCCCCCGCTCCCGCCTCGGCGACAACAAGCCGGCCACCGCGTGCAGCGTCGGGCTCTCCCGCACCTCCGCCGGTTGGGACAGCGCCCGCCCCCGCTCGACCGTCGGCCAATCCCGCGCCACCGCCACGGCCGCCCCCACCTCGTCCGCGTGCCGCATCAGGATCACCGCGTCCGCCAAAGCGAGCGGTCGGTACGCGTACGCGATCGCCCAGGAATCCCATCCCTGGATCGCCCGGTCGTCGAGGTACGTTTCCCGCTCCGCGAACGACCGGGCGCGGAGATAGCGGATCAGCCGCTCCCCCTTGATCGCCCGCACGAGCGCGTCGTGCGCCGGCCCGTCGTCGAGCAACTCCGCGATCAGTGCCCGCAGCGCCGCCGGCGACGCACGCCCCGACTCCTCCCCCGGCGTCAGCCGCGGCGCGATCTGGAACAACAGCTCGCACGCCTCCGCGAACAGCCCGGAGGCGGTGTCGTGGGCGTAGAGGATCGGGTCGCCGTCCACCGCGCGGGCCAGCGCCAGCAATTGCCGCACCCGCGCCACCGCCCCCCGATCGTCCCCGAGCTGGTGCGCCCGCAGCGCCTCGAAGGCGATCAGGCCGTCGAGCTCTTTGCCCGCGCGGTACCACGGAACCGCCCCCAGCCACGCCGCCGGATCCGCGCCCCGCTTCCAGTCCGCCCGCGCTTTTCCCGCCGCCACCTCGGCCCGCCGCAACGCCTCCCGCGACACCCGCGCCGCCTTCCCGATCGCCTTCAGCTCCGCCTCGTCCAGCGGCAGGGAGACGTCGTCGAGCGAGTAGAGCGCCCGCACGGCCGCCGCGCCCGAATCAAACACCGCCCCCGCCTCCATCCAGTCGAGCGCCGCGTTCTCCGCGTCCGGTACTGGCACCGCCGGCGCGAGCGCAGCGGGGTCGACCGCGTCGCCCGCCGCCCGGTACGCGCCCAGCGCCGCGTCCAGCCGCGCCGCCGCGTGCCGCCCCCACGCCCCGTGCCCCGCCACGACCGCCACCGCCAGCGCGACCGCCCCTAAAGCCAGCCGCCGCACCCACCGCCACGGCCCCCGGCCGGGCGGCAGTTCGCGCACGTTCCCGCCGACGCGACGAGTCTCGTCCGTCATGATCGCTCCCGTTGAGTAGAGGTGTCCGTTCGACCGCGTACCGCTCGCCGGAATTGTTCGGCGTGTCCTGTCAGACCGTTCACGCCCCAACGTCGCTCACCCGCCGCCGCGGCCGTTTCCCCGTTGGCCGCGCCGCCGTCCGCCCGTATCCTGACGCGCCACCGGCCGCGCGGCGGCACGACCCGCCGCCCCCCGCGCCGGCGAAAGCGGGGCCGCCATGCACCCCATTGCGACATCCCGCCCGTCCCGCCTCCCCCGCGCGCCCCTGGCCCGCCGGTAACGAGGCCCCCTCCCCACCTGCGAGTGCGTCACCGATTCGATCGATGATTTCGCGCGCCACAGTCCCCGTGCGCGCGCCTGAAGGGTCGCAATTCATGAACCCGTTTTCCAACCGCAAGTCGCGGCGGCGCAACCGCCGCGCGCCCGAAACGTCCGACGGTCTCGATTCCTCTTACTTCAGTTCTCACGGCCGCGCCCGCCGCGACCAGAAGACCGCCCAACTCTGCCGCCAGGTGTTCCGCGCGGTCTCGCTCGCGCTCGGCGAGTGCGCCGACGACGTCCTCCGCGAGCTGACCGTGCACGCCGTCGAGCCCGCGCCCGACGCGTCCCGCATGCTGGTTCGCGTCGGCGTCTCGCCGATCGCCGCCGCAGACACGCCCCCGCATGAGGTGCTCGCGCGGCTCGAAGACGTGAGCGGCTTCCTCCGCCGAGAGGTCGCCGCCGCCATCACCCGAAAGCGCGCGCCCGAACTCCTGTTCACCTTCGCCCCGCCCGCCGCCGCGGCAGACCCGGAGGTGCCACATGAGTGAGCTCCACCAGTGGCTCGCCCAGCCGCTCCCGCCCGACGTCCGCCGCGCCGTTGACCGCCTCCGCCGCTGCCCGGACGTCCGCCACGTCGCGCTGATGCCCGACGTGCACCTCGCCCACGACGTCTGCGTCGGCACCGTGCTTGCCACCGCCCGCACGCTCTATCCGGCCGCCGTCGGCGGGGACATCGGCTGCGGCATGGCCGCCCTCGCGCTCGACGCGAGCGCGGCCCTGCTGGCGGAAGAGCCAGCCGCCGCTCGGCTCATGGCCGCCCTCTACGACGCCGTCCCGCCGAACCGCCACCGCGCGCCGCGCGACCTCCCCGCCCCGCTAAACGAGACACCCTTGTCACACCCTACCCTCGAAGCCGTCCGCCGCCGCGACGCCCGCGTGCAACTGGGCACGCTCGGCCGCGGCAACCACTTCCTCGAGTTCCAGACCGATGACGAAGACCGCCTATGGCTCATGGTGCACACCGGCTCGCGCGGCGTCGGTCAGGCGATCCGCGACTGGCACCTCGACCAGGCGCGCGCACGAGCGTCGAGCGGCTCCCGCGACCGCCCGACGACGCTGATTGGCGTCGACGCCGAATCCCCCGAAGGCCTCGCCTACCGCCGCGACATGGACTGGGCCCTCGCCTACGCCCGCGCCAACCGCGACGCGATCCTCGCCGCCGTCGCAACGGTGATGCGCGACGCGTTCGGCGTCGCCACCGTCCCGTCGTCGCGCCTCGACTGCCACCACAACTTCGTCCGCGGGGAAACCCACCTTGGCCAACCGCTCTGGGTGCACCGCAAGGGCGCCGTCCCCGCCGCCGCCGGCGAGCCCGGCATCATCCCCGGTTCGATGGGCGCACCCAGCTTCCACGTCGAGGGCCGCGGCTGCCCGGCATCGCTCTGCTCCAGCAGCCACGGCGCAGGCCGCGCGATGTCCCGCGACGCCGCCCGCCGCGCCATCACCCCGCGCGAGCTCGAGCGCCAGATGCGCGGCGTATGGTTCGACCGCCGCCACGCCCACCGCCTGCGAGGCGAGGCCCCCGCCGCCTACAAAGACGTGCACGCCGTCATGCGTGCCCAACGTGACCTGACCCGCATCGTCCGTACGCTGCGCCCGATGCTCAGCTACAAGGGGCCATGACCCGCTACGGCCGCCGCCGCCGCCGTGTCGCCAGCAGTACCAGCCCCGCCAGCCCAACCAGCGACGGCTCGGGCACGGCGCTGCCGGTGAACGGCGGCAGCGGCAGGTCGACCTCGACGAAACCCGACCCCGGAATAACAGGCACCAGCGATCCGACCGCCACGGGCTCCGGCGCCAGCGGCCCCCCCTTGCCCAGCGTCTCCTCCAGCTTCGCAATGACCTCCGGCGTCACCACGTCCGGCGCCTCGACCCCGGTCGGCACCAGTTCGAAGCCCGTCTCCCACGTGAGGATCTCCGAATCGGTGTCGACGATCCGAAGCTGCCGGCGCACGTAGTAGACCTGGTCCTCCCCAACCCAGAATTCGCCCGACGACAGCCACAACTGCCCCGCGCGCTGCGTGGCGAAGGTCGGTGACCACGACCCCCGCACGTAAAAGGACAGGTTCCCCCGATCGTCGTAAGCGCTAATGTACGGGCCCGCACCGCCGCCCCCGCCGCCCGTGGAAGCATCCGACAGGGTGAAACTCACGACCCCTGCCACCGCCTCCCCGGGCCCCCCGCCATCCGCGCGTGGGCCCGCGCCCGATCGCCGCCCGAAGGCCACTTCGGACCCTCCCCCGCGCGCCACTGCGTCACTGCCACCGCCGCCCGGGGCCTGTGCCGCCGCCCCCGCCCGCGCGTCGGCCGTCGCCCCGCCGCCGCCGCCGCCGCCGCCGCCGCCGCCGCCGCCGCCGCCGCCGCCCATTTCCCCGTAGCTGCCATGCGGGTCCTCCGGGTCGAACCGCCCGTCGTCCCCCGCCGCCCGGTCGATCGGGTTGCCGTCGGCGTCGAGCTTCGGCTTCTGCCGCCCCGCCGCCGCGTCGCGCCCACCACGATTGAGTCGCGGCTGGATGTGCCACATCGGGTCGAACGCGTCGCCCCCCGGCGCGCCGCCCACCGCCGGCCGCGCCCCCTCCGCCCCCCAAGAACGCTCGAACCGCCCCCGCACCGGCCCACGGCGCGGCCCGGGCGCGTCGTCGTCCGCCAGCAACTCGCGAGGCGCCACGTGTCCGACGTCGTCCCGCCCGCCCTGCGCCGCCATCGGCCTGGGGGCGGCGCCGTCGGCGAGCATCCCCGCGACCAGCGCCCCCCACAACCCGACGAACACCAGCCCCGCGCACGCGACCACCGCCACCGCCAGCCGCCGCCGCGCCCGTGCCAGCCGCACGCTCGTCCGCCGCGCGATCGTCAGCGACAGCGGCGGGAGCGGCCCCGCGTGCAGCGCCGCCGCCGCGACCGAATCCCCCAGCCCCGCCGGCGCCGCGGCCGACGCCTCCGCCGCCCGCGCCATCACCGCCGCCACCACCGCGACCGCCACGCCCTTGCCAATCACCCCGCGCTTCACGAACGCCTCGCGCAGCTTCCGCACCGCCCGCGACACCCGCTTGCGCGCCGCGTCCTCGCCCACCCCCAGGGCGGTGGCGATCTCCGCGAACTCCTTATTCTCGAAATAGCGCAGGAGGATTGCCTGCCGGTCCGCGTCCCCCAGCAGCGCGACGGTCTCGTCCAGCAGCGGCGCCAGCCGCCGCCACGCGTCGTCTCCGCTGTCCGGGCTGATCGTGTCGGCCGGCATCGCGGCGTTCGCCTCGTGTTTGCGCCGCCGGGCCTCCTTCCGCCGGGCCTCCGACGCGGCGAACCGCACCGTGTTGAACAGCCACCCGGTCAGCAGCGTCCCGTCCGGGATCGTCGCCGCCCGCCTGGCCAGCAGGATGAACACCGCCTGCGTGACGTCCTCCGCCGTCGCCGGGTCGCGCACCTGGCGCACGCTCGCGCCATACACCCACGACGCGTGCCGGCGCACCAGCACGGCGAACGACCGCCCGCACCCGTCGCGCGAGTACCGCCGCAACAACTCCAGGTCACTCATCGCCCCGCAACCTTCCGTTTCCCGACATGCACGCGCAACCGAAAGCCGACCGCAACGCCGGCGCGCCACGCGACCACCTATTATGGCCGCCGGATTCACCCTTGTGACAATGGCCCCGCGCCAAACGACAGCCCCGCCCGCGAAACCGCCCCCGGCGCTGTGGACCCAGGCAGGATCTGCCGGTCCGGCGGCCGCCGAGCGAATGCGAGCAAGGGCGTCTTGCGGCGCGATTGTCACCCGCGTCCTGGCCGGCCGGACCCGCGCGGGTCCCTCGACGGGCCAGCCGCCTCGCCCCCCGCGAGCCGAGGGAAGAGACTTGTGCGACGACCCCCCGCCGTTTCGCCCGCCGACCTCCTGCCGTAGGATCGTCCGCACCATGACCCGCCCCGCCGTCACCGCGGTCGTCTTGTCGCTCCTCGCCCTCCCGCTGGCCGCCGCGGAGACCGTCGTCGACGTTGCCACCGACGCCGCCCTTGCCCAGGCGCTCGCCGCCGCGAAACCCGGCACGCGGATCCGCCTCGCGCCCGGCAAGTACCGCCCGGGCGTATACGTCGCCGACCTGCGCGGCGCCGCCGACGCGCCGATCGTCGTCGAGGCCGCCGACCCGAAGGACAAGCCGCGGTTCGAGGGCGGCCCCCTGGGCATCCACCTCCGCGACTGCGCCCACGTCACCCTCCGCAACCTCGCGTTCCGCGGGCAGACCGGCAACGGCGTCAACGTCGACGACGGCGGCACCCCCGACACGCCCGCCCACCACGTCACGCTCGAGGGGCTCGACGTCAGCGACGTCGGCCCGCGCGGCAACCGCGACGCGATCAAGGTCTCCGGGGTCGACGACCTGGTCGTGCGCGACTGCACGATCACCGGCTGGGCGGGGCAGGGGATCGACCTGGTTGGCTGCCACCGCACGCTGATCGAGCGGTGCGCGTTCCGCGGCCGCGACGGGTTCGACCAGGGGATCGCCGTCCAGGCCAAAGGCGGGTCGGCCGACGTCACGATCCGCGCCTGCGAGTTCGTCGACGTCGGCCAGCGCGGCATCAACCTCGGCGGGCACACCGGCGCGAAATACTTCCGCCCCGCCGGCGCGACCTATGAGGCCAGGAATGTCACCGTCGAAGGGTGCCGGTTCGTCGGCGGGGTCGTCCCGGTCAGCTACGTCGGCGTCGACGGCGCGGTCGTCCGCTACAACACGATCGTCCGCCCGGAGAAGTGGGTCGCCCGCATCCTCCAGGAGAACACCGGCGAGCCAATGACCCCCAGCCGCAACGGCCGGTTCGAGCGCAACCTGGTCGTCTACCGCCGTGCGAGCGTCGCGACGGCGGTCAACGTCGGCCCGAAAACGGCGCCGGACACGTTCACGTTTCGCGACAACTTCTGGTACTGCGAGGATCGCCCGGCGAGCCGCCCCGATCTGCCGACCCGCGAGCCCGGAGGCGTGTACGGCGTCGACCCGAAACTCGCGACGTCAAAAGACGGCGTGCCAGGCGCGCCTGCGGAATCGTCCGCCAAGGCCTACGGCGCCGACGCGCTGCCGGCCGACGGCAAGCGCTGAGGGTTGTCCGCCGCCGCGCGTCGCGACCGCGCCCACCGCCGCCACACCGCGACCAGGAACGGCGTCGCCGCCGCCCACGCCGCCAGCGCCCACATCCGCACCGCGGCGTACCGCATCTCGGCCCAGTGAACCCGCTGCCCGTGCCCGACCGGGCTGCGAAGCGGCGCCGTGTACTCGCCCACCGCCGCCCCCGCGAAGGCCGCCGCCGGCCGCTCGGGCAACTCCGCCGCCGGGCCCATGGCTTGGGCGAGGACTCGCCCCTCGACCCCCGCGAACGCCGGGCTCACCCGCGGGTACGCCCCGACCTGAAACCGCAGCGACCCGTCGACCACGCTCGCGTTGTAGAATCGCCCTGAGGTCGAAAAGGCGCTCACCCCGTACGCCCGCCACCCCGCCGACACTGCCCACGCGAACAGGACCACCGCGCACGGCAACAACGTGGCGAGAGTGACAAGGTAGCGGCGGAGGGACGGCATCACCTTTCTATCGGCCGGTGGAATCGCGCCCGACAGCAAAGGCGCGTCAGTGCCCCCTGTCGCTCCAGCGGTACAGAAACAGGTCGTACGGCACGCCAATGGCGAGCCATTTGCCGTCCGCGGAATAGGTCGCATATCCCCAGTCGCCCGACAGGTCGTGGAACTCGATCTCCTGAACGATCCGGGATAGCCGATCGATCACGCGCAACCTCTCCGCGGGGAGGTCGAGCGACAAGTGGTGCCCCCGGGCCACGTCAGTCGTGATCGGCGCGCCACCGTCCAAGCCGAGCATAAACAGATCGAGACCCGCGAACTCGGGCCGCCCCTCATATTCCGAGAAGTGCGACACCTCCACCGTCGGAGACAACTTCACCAGGTGCGCGCCGTCGTACGACACGATCAGAACCCTGTCGTCCTGCGGAATGGAAACTCGGTCATCCGCTCGAAGATGTACGGCAGCTCCATTCTTTCCCACACGGCGACCCGGCCTCACCCCTCCGCCCACGTCAGCACGACCTTCCCGCTCTGCCCGCCGCGCATCGCGTCGAACCCCTTCTGGAAGTCCCGGTACCCGAACCGGTGCGTCACCACCGGCGAGATGTCCAGCCCGCTCTGGAGCATCACGGTCATCTTGTACCACGTCTCGTACATCTCGCGGCCGTAGATCCCCTTCAGGGTCAGCATGTTGAAGATCACCGTGTTCCAGTCGATGCTCATCTCGCCGCCGGGCGGGATGCCGAGGATGCTGACCTTCCCGCCATGGGCCATGTTCGCGAGCATCTCGCGGAACGCCGCCGGGTTGCCGCTCATCTCCAGGCCGACGTCGAAGCCCTCCTTCATGCCGAGTTCCTTCTGGACGTCGGCCAGCCGCTCGTTGCGCACGTCGACCACGCGGGTCGCGCCCATCTTCTTCGCCAGTTCGAGCCGGTACGGGTTGACGTCGGTCGCGACGACCTGCCGCGCGCCCGCGTGCTTCGCGACGGCGACGCCCATCACGCCGATCGGTCCGCACCCCGTCACCAGCACGTCCTCGCCGAGCAGGTCGAACTGCAGCGCCGTGTGCACCGCGTTGCCGAACGGGTCGAAGATGCTCTGCACGTCCCGGCTGATCTTCGATGAATGTCCGTTCTCCCGGTCCGCCACGCTCTCGTGCACCCAGACGTTCGTCACCGGCAGCGCCAGGTACTGCGCGAACGCGCCCGGGCGATTCACGCCGATCCCCTGCGTGTCCTTGCACAAGTGCCGCCGCCCGGCCAGGCAGTTGCGACAGCGGCCGCAGACGACGTGCCCCTCGCCGCTGACGACGTCCCCCTCGTGGAAGTCGTGCACGTTCGACCCGAGCGCGACGACCCGCCCGACGAACTCGTGCCCGACGATCATCGGCGCCGGGATCGTCTTCTGCGCCCACGCGTCCCAGTTGTAGATGTGCACGTCCGTCCCGCAGATCCCGGTGCGCAGCACCTCGATCAGCACGTCGTTGATCCCGATCGCGGGGACCGGTGCCTCCTCCAGCCAGAGGCCCTCTTTGCGCTCACGCTTCACCAGGGCGGGCATCGTCTTCGCGGGCATCGTAGATCCTCGGTTGGAGGGGAGTGAAACATGAAGGCGTGAAACACGAAGGTCGCGACGGGCCGCTCCTCACGTTTCACGGGTCCCGTTCATACGTGACGACCAGGAACACCACCGCCTCGGCGTCGGCCGTGTTCTTGATCGCGTGGGGGACGTCGGCCGGGTAGTGCGCGGAGTCGCCCCGGTTCAGATCGACCGATTCGCCGTCGCTCGTGACGCGCACCTTGCCCCGCTCGACCGTCAGCAGTTCGCGCGCCCCCGCGAAGTGGGGCCCGCTCGCCAGGCTCGCCCCGGCGCGCAGCGTCAACTCGTAGTACTCGACGCTCTTCTCCAGCCGCAGCGGCGACAGCGTCCGCACGCGGACCGCCTTGTCGTTGCGGTAGTGGTAGGCCGGGTCGTCCGCGCGGATCACGTCCACGCGGCTCTTCGCCCCGCCGGCGGGCGCGTCGACCAGGTCGCCCAGCGACATCGAGAACGCTTGGGCGATCCGGTAGGCGACCGCCAGCGTCGGGTTCGCGTTGCCGCGCTCGATCTCCGACAGCATCGACCGCGACACCCCGCACGCCGCCGACAACTGCTCCAGCGTCCACCCGCGCCGCTTGCGCAGGTCCCGAACGCGGCCGCACAGCAGCCGTTGGAGCGCGTCCTCCGCGTCGCCCGGCGCGTCGGTGTCCGCCTTCGTAGGTTTGGAGGAAGCAGGCACAAGAACTCCAGTATGGAGGAATCTATCTCCTCAATACCGGAATTTCAAGATGCCGGAATGAATTCCTATTTACGAGAACCGCTCCTACACGCCGACTCCTGCGGAGTCGGATCCCGCGTCACCGCGGCGGCCGGTACTCCGGGAACGCCCGCTTCGCCAACCGCAGCAACTCGTCGTGCGCCGCCCCCACGCCGCTGAACGACGTCGGCTGCGACCCGCCCAACCCCCCGTACCGGAGGTACATCAGGTCGTTCACGAACGACAGGTACACCTCGACCGACTGCCCCCCGCGCCACAGTTTGAACCCGACCGCCCGCTCGAACCCGCCCCCGCCCGCGGGCGTCTTGTACGTCTCCTCGCGCAACAGCACTTTCCCCAGTTCTTCGCCGACCGCCCGGTCCAGCGTGCGGATCGGCGGGTCGCCGGCGATCGACCCGTCCGGCCGCTGGAAGTTCCACCCCTGCACCCGGTCCGGCGCCGACAGCACGTACACCGTCTCGGGCCCCAGGAAATCCGCCGCCACCCGGTCCGCCTGTCCCGCCCCGCCCCCGCAACCACTGACGACGAGGAGACACGCCAGCAACCCCAATGACGCCGCGCCCAGTGTTCGGTTCATGCCGCGGAGCATACCCGCGGGCCGCGCGCCCAGCCAACGCCCGAACCACTCCGGGCGGGGCTTGTCCAGCGGCCAAGTCTTCTCCGATTGGAGCCATCCCCAACTTGTTAATATGGGCAATCGCTGCCGGTGAAATGGCCGCCCTGTTGGCGACGTCCGTTGCGATGAAGGCAGGTGTACGCCATGGCATCGAGATGGTCCCGGATCACCACGATTCTCTCCGGCTGGATCGCCGGATCCGAGCGCAACGCCCCCAAGGCGCTGGCTTCTGCTCGCCGCCCCTCTCCCACCCCGGGGAAGCCCCGACGCGCGGTTCGTGGAAGGGTGAAATCTGTCCCCACCCCGTTCGTCGTGGCCATGGCTGCGGTGAAGCCCGGAGATTTCATATTCGATCCGGTCGACGGCCGATAACTAAAAGCAGCGGATTGCCAATCCCGGGTTGATTCCGATCCGGCATGGGCTAAACCCCGCTTCTTATCGGCCCTGCCGAGGGTGGCTCGTCGCCTCCCGGTACCGGTTACAGGGCTTGTAGCGCCTATAGGGACTTGCTACCATGCCCCGCTTCCCAACCATCCAACTCGCTCCATTCGAAGACGAGCCCCGCATGAAATTGGTCGTCACCATACCCGCGCTAAACGAGGAGAAGACCATCTACCAGGTGGTCAGCGGGGTTCCGCGCGACATCCCCGGCGTGACCGACGTCGAGGTGATCGTCGTCAACGACGGCTCGACCGACAACACGGTCAAGGAAGCCCTCCGGGCCGGCGCGACGGTCGTCTCGCTCCCCGGCAAGGGTGGGCTGGGCCACGTGTTCCGCACGGGCCTCGAGCGCGCGATGCGCCGCGGCGCCGACATCATCGTCAACATCGACGGCGACGGGCAGTTCAACCCGGCCGACATCCGCCAACTGATCCAGCCGCTCCTGAACGACCAGGCCGACTTCGTCACCTGCACCCGCTTCGCCAAGGCCGAGTTCCGCCCGACGATGCCGATCGTCAAGTACTACGGCAACCAGTGGGTCACGCGGATGATCAACTGGATCTGCGGCGGGACGAACTTCACCGACGTCTCGTGCGGCTTCCGCGCGTTCAACCGCGAGGCCGCCTACCGCCTGACCCTGTTCGGGCGGTTCACGTACACGCAGGAATGCTTCATCGACCTCTTCAGCAAGGGCCTCCGGATGGCGGAGGTGCCGCTGAAGGTGCGGGGCGTCCGCGAGTTCGGCAAGAGCCGCATCGCGTCCAGCATCGTCAAGTACGCGACCAACAGCTTCCCGATCATCCTCCGCGCGATGCGCGACATCCAGCCGCTCAAGTTCTTCGGCGGGATCGCCAGCCTGTTCGGGCTGATGGGCCTGATGTGCGGCGCGTTCGTGCTCGGCTGGTACATCTACAACGTCGAGACGATCCGCCCCGGCGTGCAGATCCACAAGACCACGCCCTTCACCAGCCTGATCCCGATCGCGGGCGTGTTCATCACGCTGTCGTTCCTGCTCGGCGTCCTGGCGCTGCTGGCCGACATGATGGGCCGCCACCGCAAGATCAGCGAAGAGATGCTTTACCTGGCCCGCCGGCGGGTCTATTCCAGCAAGCGGACGGTCCGCGTCAGCCTCCCCCCGGTGCCCGAGGAGAGCAAGCAGGGCCTGTCGCTGCACGACTCGTGGAGCTTCCCGGTGATGCGGGAGACCCCGACCGGCGCCGAGCAGATCGACGTCCCGGTGCCGAGCACGGCCAAGTCTTCGCGGATTAGCCGCGAGGAGTCGGACACGCAGGTGAACGTGGCCTGAGAGGTTCGGATCCTGACAATCACCGGGTGGTCGACTCGCTGGAGCCCGACCACCCGGTTTCTTTTTATGCGTCACCGCGTCCTCTTCGTCACGACCACCTACCCGCTCGCGCCGGGCGACTCGATCCCGTCGTTCGTCGCCGACCTCGCCCAAGCGCTCGTGCGGGATCACGGCGTCGTCGTGCGCGTGATCGCGCCGCACCACCCGTCGGCGGCGAAACACGAGACGGTGAACGGGGTCGAGATCGAACGGTTCCAGTATGCCGCCGACCCCACCAAACAGTGCGTCGCGTACGGCGGCGGCATCCCGGACAACCTGAAAAACTTCCCCCGCGCGAAGTGGCAACTCCCGCGCTTTTTCGCGGCGATGACGGCGGCCGTCTGGCGGAACGTCGGCTGGGCCGACCTGATCCACGCCCACTGGGTCGAGCCGGCGTTCCTGGCGATGGCGGCGAACTGGGGCCGGCGGCCGACCGTCGTCAGCGTCCACTCGCTCAAGCCCAAGGCCAGCCGGGCCGCCCGGTTCACGCTCAAACGCGCCGACCGCGTGCTGTTCAACAGCCGATACACGATGTCGCAGGCGCAGGAAAAGGGCTACTTCCCGTGCCGCGGGCAGGTCGTCTACCAGGGGTACGACGACCACCTGTTCGGCCACGCGCCGCGCGGGAACGGCGTCCGGCGGCGGATGGGCATCCCCGATGACGCCACCCTGATCGTCGCCCTGGGCCGGATGATCGAAGTGAAGGGCCTGCACGTCCTGGCCCGCGCGGCCGACGCCATTTTGGCCAACCGCCCGGCGGCGCACCTGGCCTTCGCCGGCGACGGCCCGATGCGGCCGGAAATCGAGGGCCTGGTCGCACAATCGGCGGCGCGCGACCGGGTGCACTTCACCGGCGCACTGCCGCGGACCGAGGTGGCCGACCTGCTCGCCGACGCCGACCTGTTCGTCAACCCCGGCGTGATCGACTCCGGCGGCCGCGCCGAGGGCCTGGGCATCACGACGATCGAGGCCATGGCCAGCGGCCTCCCGTGCGTCGGCAGCCGCGCCGGCGGGATCGGCGAGACGATCCTCGACGGCGAGACCGGCCTCCTCGTCCCGCCCGGCGACGAAGCGGCCCTGGCGACCGCCGTCGGCCGATTGCTCGACGACCCGGCCCTGCGCCAACGCATGGGCGACGCCGCCCGACGCAACGCGCGCGAACGGTTCCAGTGGAGCGTGCTCGCAGGCGAAGTGGCGCGAATTTACCGCGACGTGATCGGCGAAACCGCCGAGGCGGCTCAGGGCCGTTCCTGATCCGACCTCAGGACGACCGGGAAGCCGGGCGTCTCCTGCTCGCGCCGCTCGTTCGACCGGCGCAGAATCTCGGCGACCACGACCGGGAGCGTGGCCATGACGATAACGCCGAGGGTCAGGATCAAGCCGTGCATCGTGCACGTCATGTTAACCGCCGCTTTCCCGATGGGGAGCGCGGTGTGAATGGATTTTCCCGCGTGGTATGGTGCGGGACTTCCCTCTCGGGGGAGGACCCGACACGGGCGGGAAGTCCGTGCCATCTCAGAAGAGGCCGCTGTTGAGCCGCGTCGTGCGTTGGATCTTGATGGGGATCGTGCTGGCCGGGCTCGGCTGGTACGTCTGGCACGCGCGGAAGGACCTCGCGATCATCACCCGGTTCGACTTGCGTTACCTCGCGCCGATGCTGCTCGTGCCGCTGTCCGCCCTCTGGGTCAACGGCCGCGTCGGGCGCGAGGTGGCGGGGGAGTTCGGCGTGCGACTCGGCGGCCTCGAAGCCTACGCGCTGGCGGCCGTCCACTCGCTGGGCAACTACCTCCCCGTCCCGCAGGCCGGTGCCCTGGCCCGCGGCGTCTACCTCAAACGCGTCCACGACCTGCCCTACTCGACGTACGCCGCCACGGTCGTGGTCACCTACGTCTCCGCCATCGCGCTCTACGGGCTCGTCGGCTTGATCGCCCTGGCCGCGCTCGCGGTGACCGGCCGGCCCGCGCCGTGGCAGCTCTGGTTGATCTTCCTCGCCCTGGCCGGCAGCATTGTCCTCTTCACACCGGCCGCGGCCGAGCTGCCCTTGCCCAAGCGGCTGACCGGCTTCCGCGACGGCCTGCTCCGCCTCAGCCGCCACCACGTGCTCGGGAAAATCGTCCTGCTCCAACTCGCGCTGATCTCGCTGACCTCCACCGGCCTCTGGCTCGCCTGCCTCGCGCTGCCCGGCGGTCAGGACGTGACCTGGTTCGTCGGCCTGATGATGGGCCTGATGGTCCTCGCGTCCGGCATCGCCAACGTCACGCCCGGCAACCTCGGCGTCGAGCAGGCCGCCGCCATGTTCACCGGCCAACTGCTCGGCGTCCGGCCGGAAATCGGCTTCCTCGCCAGTTCGCTCTACCGGGTGATGTCGGTCGTCGTCGTCTTCGGGGTCGGCCCCGTGCTCGCGCACTGGCTGACGAGGCAGGAGAACCGGTCCGCGAAGGAACTTGTTCGCGGGCGTCCGGCGGGCTCGGTCGAGCCGCCGCAGGACGCCCGCCCCGCGGGCGACGCGCCCGCGGCGATTCGGGAGAGGGCTGAAGTCGGATGACCGTTGTGACCCGTGAATCGCTGACGAATCAAGCTGCGGTCGCGCCATCGGCGCCGTGGGCGACGGCGACGGCCACGCCCGACGCCCGGCCCGTCGCCCGCGCCTGGCTGTCGTTCTGGGCCGTCGCGATCGCGACCGCCTACGCGCTCCTCTGGAGCCCCCACTGGTACCCGCTGTCCGACAGCTCGCTCTACCTGTCGATGGGCCGCTCGTGGGCGTACGGCCGCGGCCTGACGATGATGGGCGACCCCGTCCGCCTCGTCCCCCCGCTGACCCCGATGTTCCTCGGCACGCTGATGAAGCTCGGCGCCGGCATCGGCACGATCCAGGCCGTGATGATCGCCCTGATGCTCGTCGCGCACGCCCTGACGTTCCTCACCCTCCGCCGCTGGACGACCGAGCGGATCGCGCTCGCCGCCACGCTCGCGTGCGCGTTCTCCTACTGGGTCTACGCCAACGCGTTCACGATCATGTCCGAGCCGCTCTGCATCGCGCTGCTGTGGGGCGGGTTCCTCGCGCTGTCGCACCTGCGGATCGGCGCGCCCGCCCGCTGGTTCCTGGTCGCGCTGTCGTGCGTGCTGCTCGTGCTCGCCGCCGCCAACCGCGACGCCGTCTTCTGCCTGCTCCCCGGGCCGCTGCTCGCCGTGATGATGCGCGCCCGCCGCGACGCCGGCGGCCGCTACTTCCCGCGCGAGGCCCTCGCCTGGGCCGCCGTGTTCGGCCTCGCGATCGGCGGCTGGTTCTTCTACCGCTACCCGCCGAAGTTCATCATCAGCCGCCTGACCCCCCGCGCGACGACGATGCCCACGTCGATGCCCACCACCGGGCCGGCGACCAACCCCGCCGACCTCGCCCCGCTCCCGCCGCCGGTCATCGCCCAGATCAACCCCGAGCACGAGGCCGAGCCGGAGTCCGGCGTCCGCGAGGGCCGCTACAAGGGCGTCTGGCTCCAAGGCGTCAAGCGCGACTGGCACATGCTGACCGACCCGCCCGTCCTCGGCGGCCGCTGGGTCTGCGAGGGGCTGGTGATGGCGTCCGTCGCCGTGTTCGAGAACAAGGACAAGACCTGGGTCGGCAAGACGATCCGCGGCTTCGGCACCGCCGCCGCCGCGCTCGCGTTCGCCTTCAGCGTCGCCGGCGGCGTCCTGCTGCTCCGCCGCGGCCACTGGTGGGTGCTCGGGCCCGCCCTCTACTTCGCCTTCATCTGGCTCCAGTGGGGCACGCGGATCAAGCCCCGCTACATGATCCCGATCGCGCCGCTGCTGTTCCTCTTCCTCTGGACCGGGCTGACCTGGGCCGGCGCGTGGCTGCTGCGCCGGCGCCGCCGACCGGCCGCCGCCTCGCCCGCCGCCCCAGCCCCGTGGGACGAGCGCCGCGTCGGCCGCATCGCGATGCTCGGTCTGCTCGCGCTAATCGTCGTCGGCAACGCCTACCCCTGGGCCGTCGAGTGGTACGTCCGCCACGGCACCGACCGCGAGTTCTACGACGCCACCCGCCGCGCCGGCTACGCCCAGCTCGTCGACATCGGCGCCTGGGCCCAGCAGAACGTCCCCGGCGAACACGTCATCTGGATGAACGCAGGCGCCTACCGCCGGATCGCCCACTTCCTCAGCGGCCGAAAGATCGAGACCAGCGAGCTCGCCGTCAACAACTGGCCCGAGTGGGAGCGGCTGCTCGAAGAGGCCAAGGCCATCCCCCCGACCACCCAGCCGATCGTCTTCAAGAAGCGGATGAAGGCCGCCACCCGCCGCCGCTACTACTTCAACCAGCTCGGCCCCGCCGCCAGGTACCTGATCGCCTTCGTCGATCACCCCCGCAAGGGCGAGAGCTGGCCCGGCTGGCACCTCCCGATGCGCCCCGACGACGTCAAGACCGACTGGTGGCGCCTCTACGAACGCCAACCCGACAACTCCTGGAAACGCATCGAAATCCCCCGCAACCGCGACTACGTCCGCGGCGTCCCGCCCGCGGTCAGGTAGGGCGTGAGAGCGAGTTTCCCACCCGCCGCACCGGCCGGCAGTTGCTTGCGGTTTCGCGAACCCCAGTGCCCCACCCGCCGTGATCCGCCCCCCTCTCCCGGCCGCGACCGCGGACGTCGTACGCCGGCGATCGCAAACGCGCCCCCCGCCGTAATCCGCCTCCCTCTCCCAGCCGCGACCGTGAACCCCACTCGCCGACCATCAAAAACGCGGCAGGGAGAGGGCCGGGGTGAGGGGTCTTCCCGAACGACAAGCGGCACACGCCGCGCGCAAAGAACCCCTCACCCCCGCCCTCTCCCACGGCCGGTGGGCGGGTCGGCGGGGGGAGCGTGTTGGCGGCCTTGGGAGAGGGAGATTGCTGGTTGCGCGCAGCCGAGAGTCGCGCGGGGTCCCGTGGGGTAGCGCATCGAACCCCCCGTCCCAACCCACCCTACTTCGTCAGCACCTTCATCTGCGGCCGGTCTTCCCCATTCCTCGGCTCGACCGACAACGGATACTCATTCCACCACGGCCCCCCCGCCCAATAACACCCCGGCATCTCGATCTCCCGCAAGTGCCGCACGAACACCCCCAGCGCCTCCAGCCACCGCGGGTCCCGCCCCGCCCCCGCCGGCACGCCGAACTCGCCCACCATCCCCACCGCGTTCCGCTCCGCCAGCCACTCCCGGAACGGCCGCAACCGGTCCACCCCGATCATCGGCGTCGCCCCCTCCTCCTCCCACGTCCTCAGGTACCGCCCCGACTTGTCCCGGTCGAAGTACAAATGCGCCTCGTACACGATCCGGTTCGACGGGTCGGTGATCCAGAGGTTCTCGTTGTGCTTCCGCCAGTCCGCCGCCCCGCTCCACCCGTCGCCGGGGACGACGATGAAGTGCTCTCGATCCACCTCCCGGATCGCGTCCACCGCCGCCTGTGCCGCCGCCGGCCACAGCCCGTTCGTGTCGTGCGGCTCGTTCACCAGCCCGAACGCCCACACGCTCGGCTCGCCCTTGTAGTGCCCCGCCAGCCGCCGCCAGAAGTCCGCGAACGCCGCGTTCGGCACCTCCGGCGTCCCGATCACCTGCCCGCGGTACCGCGCGAAGTTGTGCGGCTCCGGGATCACCCGCATCCCCCGCTCCCGCACCGCCGCGACGAACGCGTCCAGCCGCCCCAGCTCCTTCGCGTCCAGCGGCCCGTTCAGCGCCGGCTGCAACCGCTCCCACCGGAACGGCAGCCGGATCAGCGTCAGCCCCTTCGACTTGTAGTAGTCCAGCGACTCCGCCTTCGGGTACGTGTAGTGTTTGCCGTAAACCCCGGGAAGCTCCTTCTCCCCGAACTCCGCCCCGCAAAGGTTGACGCCGATCACGAACGGCGGCGCCACCGGCCGCACCGCGTTCCGCGGCGCCGGCGCCGTGGCCGCACTGTTCGCCGGACGCGTGGCAGGCGCCGCCGCGAGCAGCGCGGGAAACAACATCGCCGCCAGTCGTCGGATGAGCGGGTGCATATCACCCGCCGATCATATCATCAACTTTGGTGCGGGCGTCCCGCCTGCTCTTCGATGGGTCGTCCCAACCACCCCGAAACTTCTGCGGGACCGCAGACCCGGCGCCATACCTCGAGGGGGAGTCGGAGAAGCAGGGGGTTCGCGCTGCATTATGCACCGACGCTCATCGGCCGGGGTGGCGTCCCGGCGCCGTTCAAACCACGAGCAGGTCACCCGCCTCCCCGGTCCGCCGTAGCGCCTGGTCATGCGGCAGGCGGATCAGCCGTGGTAGTAGTCGTAAAGCTGAGCGAGCAGGACGTTTCGCCCACCCTTGGCCCCTCGCTCGACCACGATCCGCTCCAGTCGTGCGCCCAGCTTCGACATGGCCTTCGCGAGCTGCCGCATTTGCCGCGCCCGCGCCTCGGCGTCGGCGGCCGGCCCCCCGCCGGGGTAAAGGGCGTTGATCTCACGAACCGCGCTCGCGGCGCGGGTCGCGCCGATCGCGTCCAGCGCCTCCGGCAGTTGCGGGGCGTATTCGGCGGACGGGTTCTCGTAGAACGATTCGACCCCGCCGTTGTGCACCTGGTCGATCAGGTAGCCTACTAGGAAGAACACCCGGTTCTTCCTGCGCATCGCCGGCAGGCCGCGGCGGGTGCCGTAGTCGTACACGTGCCACCACTTCTTCTCGAACCACTCGACGTGATCCGCCGTGTCCCGCTTGCGGAAGGCGGGTGCCTCCACGTCCACCGGCTCCGGCTCGGGTTCGGCCCGCTCGGAATAGCCGCGGCTCTCCAGGTACTCCGCGATCTCCTCGTTGCCCCAGAACCGGGCGGCGGCGACCGCGTTCCGTGCGGGGTTGCCGAGCGAAAGGTTCGGGTCGGCCCCGCGGTCGAGCAGCAGCTTGACGAACTCCAGGTTGCCCTCGGTCACCGCCTCGTGCAGCGGCGTGGCATCTGCGTCGGACGCTCTTCCGTCGACGTCGGCTCCGTGGTCCAGCAGCCACGCCGCCGCCTCGACGGCGTCCTCCGTCACGGCGGCGGTCAAGGGCGTCTGGCCCAGCGAGGGTGCGTTGACGTCAATCCCGGCCGCCACCAGGATCGGCATCACCTCGACGCGGTTGTTCTCGGCCGCATGCAGGAGCATGTTCGGCCCCCACTTCCCGACGAGCTCGGGGCTCCGCTGGAGGATCCGCCTGACCTCGGCCACCGCGCCCTCGCCGATCGCCTTGATCGCCGCCTTGATCGGTACCGTCATGCCCTGATCCTGCCCGCCTCATAACCGTGGACGCCGCAACCACTCGCCCGTCACGGTCGAACACCCAGAGCGGCATGGTCACTTCAGTGACCCATGTCTTCGAGTGCCCAGGTGACGCACGATCGAGCAACGCACCCGGCTGCGCCGGAACCGCGGTCGGTCGCGTCGCCGGCAAGGGCGCGGTCGTCGCCGCCGGCCTCCGCCGCCGCCGGGGCGCCGCCGGTTGCGTCGCCCCCGCCCCCTGCGTCGCCGGGCTCATCACCGGCCCCGACGCCGGCCGCGCCCGCCGCTTCGGCTGCGTCGCCGCGATTCGGTCCTTCGTGCCCTTGCGCTTCGGCTGGGTGGCCGCCACCGGATCCTTCGTCCCCTTCCGCTTGGGCTGGGTCGCCGCGACCGGGTCCTTCGTCCCGCCGCGCCGCGGCTGGGTCGCGGCGATCGGATCCTTCGTGCCCTTGCGCTTCGCCTTCTTCGGCACCTCGACGACCTCGAACTCGCACAGCTTGTACCCCGCCGCCGTCGCGACCGTCTTCGTCGGCCGCAGCACGCCCCGCTCGATCAGCTTGCCGGTCACGATGTCCTTGTCGTCGTAAAGCCGCCGCTGCGCGTCCGGGAACACGCAGTACGCGAACTTCGACTTGTTCTGCCTCAGCAGCCGGTCCCACCGCCCGTCGCGGTCGCGGCGCGGCAGGAACAGGCTCAGCCCGAACACCTGCCGGTCGCTCAGGTACGTCAGGACGGTCGCCTCCGGGCCGATCACCCGCTGGTCCGGCCGCACGTGGTCGCGGATCATCTTCCCGACCGCGTGTACGCCGTTCCACTCCCCCGCGTGGTACGCCGCCATGAACCCGACCTTCTTAAAACCCTCCTCCGGCCGGCCGAGCCCGCGTTGCTCGCGCACCAAGTTCGCGCACGCCAGCAGATTCGGCGCGACGACCAGCCCGAGGCCGAAGAACGCGATCGCCTCCCGCGCCCCGGGGAACCGCGCAAACCGCTCCGCGAACCGCGCCACGCCGAGCCCCCACGCGGCCAGGAGCAACGGGAGGATCATGACAAAGTAGCGCGGGACGCTGCCGATGACGGCCATCGTGACGATCGTCAGCACCGCGAAGAGGCCCCACACCACGTTCCGCCGCGTGAGGCGGACCGCGCAGACGATCAGCAGAATCGAGAACACCGTGCTCAGCCCGGCCCACCGGCCGCCGCCCAGCGGCACGAACCCCGGCCCGAGCTGCGTGCCGAAGAAGAACTCCGGCAGCGTCTGCTCGAGCACGCCGTGCACGTTCTCCGGCAACTGCCCGATGACGCGGTGCTGGAAGTCGTCCAGCCGGGCCGCCAGCTTTCCCTCGTACCCCGCCGCCCCCCGCCCGCGGACGTCCACCACCAGCACGAACACGAGCGCCGCCACCGCCAGCACCGCCAGCGTCGCCCCGCACGCGACCCGCCGGGCAGTGGGATCGTCCCCCGCCGACGCGGCATCAGCCGACCCGTCCGAGCGAACCGGCCGAACCAAGCCCCAAAGGCACGTGCCGACCAGCGCCAGCGCGAACACCCAGAACGTCGGCCGCATCGCCGCCGCAAAGATCAGCGCGACCACCAACAGCGACAGCATCGCCGCGCGCCGCCCGCCCGTCCGCGCGGTCTGCAACCGGTCGAACGCCAGCAGCGCCCCCACCACCCCCAGCAGGAACGGCACGTCCGCCAGAATCTCGTTCGAGTGCGTCAGGAACCGCCCGTTCGTCCCCATGCCGAACACGACCGCCACCGTCAGCCACGCCGGCAGCAGCGGCCGGACGAGGCGGTACGTCAGGACCAGCGTCAGCACTGCGGAAACGACCGAGACGAGCACAGCGGGCCGATCCCCGCGCCCGAACGCCTTCTCCACCCCCGCCAGCACGAGCGGCAGCCCCGGGTACCGCGTGTCCTGCTGATCCGAGTACCGCGCCGCCAGCGCGGAATCCTTGTCCCGGAACACGTACTTCCCCGTCGTCGCCAGGTGATGCCCCAACCCCCGGTAGGCCGCGCTGTCCCGCCCGACGCGCCACTGGCCGTTAAACGAGAGCACGATGAGCAGCGCAACAATCGAAAAGAAGACCCAGCGGAAGGGGGGGATCAGGGCGAGGAGAAGGTTTTCGCGGGGCGGCGCCGCCAAATCGGGCATTCGGCCATCTTTACGCCCAACGCTTAAAGGTCAAGAAACCCGCTTAAGGCCGATACAAGCCGTGATCCACGACGTACCGCTCCACCTCCGGAGGAACGAGGTACCGGATCGATTGCCCCGCCGCCACCCGTCGCCGGACGTCCGTGGCGCTGACCTCCAGCAGGGGCGCCGCGACCACCTGCCGTTTCAGCAGGCGGAACGGTTCTGGCAGACGATCCCACTCGATCTCAAAACCCGGCCGCTGGGCGATCACAAAATCGACCTCCTGAAGCAACGCGAGCGGCTCGTGCCACTTGGGCAGGATCTGCACCATGTCCGCCCCGATCAACCAGCAGACCTTGTCCACCCCCCGCCGCTTAAGTTCCCGGGCCGTATCCACCGTGTAACTCAGGCCTTGCCGCTCGGTTTCCAGTGCCTCGACTTCGAACAGTGGGTCTGCCTTTGCGACAGCTTGGCACATATGGAGGCGGTGAGAAGGTGCCGCCAAATCGCCCGCGTTCGGTTTGTGCGGCGGCTGAGCACTGGGCACCAATACCACCCGATCGAACCCCCGAACCTCCGCAACTGCCCGTGCAATCAGGAGATGACCCACATGGAGCGGGTTGAAACTACCGCCAAACCAGAGCTTCGTCATTTTGTCGAGCCCGCATGCGTCAAAAAGGGTGGAAGCAAACCGACTGGTATCGAGGTTGCAATGAAAAGAAAACTGGAGTGCGCCAGTTAATCCGACCCGCCTCGATAAGTGTCCAGTTTGAGATACGGAAGCTAATCATTCTCAGAATTGGGCGCAAATCAGCCTGACTGCCCTACTTAGGGCACGAACAACTTATCGTGAGAATCCGTAGAATATCAGGTCGTCGCACAGTGATCGAACAATAAACCGTGCGGATTGCATAACCCGCCGGACGAAAAAGGAGGCCTCAATGGCCGTTGAATTGGCAACAAAGCGAAGTGCGACCAAGAAGGGCGTTTCAAAGGCCGTCGCCGCACGCGTGGAGGAACTCCTCGCAGGCAATTACGCCTTTATGGATAGCCCGATCTTTAAGCACAAGAATATCGAGAAGGAACTCTTCACTTTTGATGAAGAGCCAAAGCTTCCGCTGACGAGCTGGTATCAGCCGACGCGCGAAGACCCGGATGGTACACATTCGCAAACCCCGCAGCTCATGAAGGGGGCGGAAGAGCGGTTGATGTTCCTTCGGTTCAACTTCGCGAAGCGGAAGCTGACCCTTCTCCAGAAGAAGGCGAAGAACGCGGAGATGACGCAGGAGCTGGCGGACCAGGTGCTGGAGTGGCACCGGCGGTTCGAGCACTTCCGGGAGTACCTCGTTCGGACGAACCTGGCGCTCGTGCTGGCGATGGCCAAGCGGGTGCGGCTGGGCGACGTGGACTTCGCTGAGGTAGTCAGCGAGGGGAACATGGCGCTGCTGCGGGCGGTGGACAAGTTCAACGTCGACCGCGGGTTCAAGTTCAGCACGTATGCGTGCCGCGCGATCCTCAAGGCGTTCAGCCGGACGGCGATGAAGGCGAACCGGCACCGGACGAAGTTCCCGGTCGAGTTCGAGCCGGACCTCGAGAAGAGCGACTGGGCCGACAAGCGGCGCGACCAGGTCGAGGAGGACTGCATCGACGAGCTGAAGACGATTGTCGACCGCAACCTCGCCGATCTCTCGACGGTCGAGGAGACGGTGATCCGCCGGCGGTTCAACTGGGATCAGAGCGACGACTCGTCGCTGACCCTGGAGGACGTCGGCAAGATCATCGGCGTGACCAAGGAGCGCGTGCGGCAGATCCAGAACAAGGCGCTGGCGAAGATCCGCGCGGTCATGGAGGACGGCGTGCTCCGCGTCCGCCCGAAGACCGAGGAGGAGATCGCCGCCGCCGCGGCCGCTGCTGCGGCGGGAACTGCGCCCGCGACCACGGCGGTGTCGGCGATGCCGGTTCCGGCTGGATTCGTTGAGGCCAAGTAGTTGAAGTTGATCGAACGACCGCCGGGCGATTTGCCCGGCGGTTCTTTTTGCGCCGGGAACGAGTCGCGGGTTCACCCGCCAGCCCGGCGCGGTCTAAGGGGGCGGCATGAGACGTGAAGGGATCGCTTTGGCGGCGGGATGTTGGCTGGCGGGTTGGGCGGTCGGGGCGGGGGCGGCGGAGGCACCGGCGGCGCCCACGACCGTCCCGGCTACGCGCCCCGCGGCGCCCGTCACGCCGACGGCGCAAGATGTCGAGACGGCGCGGCGGATGATGACCGCTGGGGATCGGCGGGCGTTCCTGGTGGGAGCGTACCGGCGGGAGGTCGCGCGGTCGGCGGACCCGCGGGTGCGCGAGGCCGTGCTCTCACTGGCCGGGGCGTTCGAACAGCAGCCGCCGCAGGCGAAGGAGGACCTGGCGGAGGTGGCCGAGCAGATCCGGGTGAAAGGGCTGCCGACGGAGGCGTTGGCGAAGGCGGTGGGGGATGCCGGTACGGGTGCGGCCGAGCGCGCCGGGCGGCGCGGGCGCTGGCCGGGCGCGGGGACGCGGCGGCGCTCCGGGCGCTGGAGGCGGTCGCCGCGATCGAGCAGCGGATGTTCCTGATCCTGCAACAGGTGACGGCGGCGATCGAGGCGGACGAGCGGGAGACGATCCGGCAGGTGCGGGCGGTGGTGAGCGACGCGCAGTACCGGGAGATCCTGGGGCACGGGCGGCGGCACATGCTGCCGCGCGCGCCGGTGACGCGGGAGAAGGGGAAGGAGGGGGTGGGGGGCGTCAACCCGATCGGTATGGCCGGCGAGATCAGCTATGACCTGGTGATGGCGGCCGACATGGAGTTCGTCGAAGGGGTGTGCCGCGCTCGGGGCGGAGCGTGGCAGGTGTTCGTGGTCAACAAGGCGGACGTCCCAGAGGCGCGAGTGCGCTGGTCGTCGTTCCCGGGCGGAGTGCGAGGTGTGCTCGTCCAGGTTCCCGCCGGATCGAAGCTGGACCGGCGGGCGGTCAAGCGGGTGCTTAGCGAGGCGCTGGGGGTGGAGCGGTGGGTGGAGGTTCGGGGCCCCGACTCGATGCGGTTGCGGTGAGGGCTGGCCGTACCGCACGAGCTGGGCGGCCGCTCGCGTTACTTCTCCCCGTCCGGGTCGAGGTCGCGGACGAGGCGGAAGCCGACGTGGGGGCCGTCGGACAGCCAGCAGGTGCGGTGTCTCGGGAGGGTTGGGTCGTTCCGCTGCCACCGCGCGGGGTCCGGGGTATCGCGGGCAGCGCTGTAGGATAAGACGCCGCGGGCGGTGTTGTGGAGGGGCGACGGGGCGGCAGTGGCTCAGTCGTGAGTATTTGGAGACTGCGTTCTGGTCATTGCGAGTGAGCGCCGCGTGAACCCTCACCCCCGCCCTCTCCCGGAATACCGGGAGAGGGAGTATGAGGCGTTCTCTGGCGAGTGTTCTTGACTGGTCGTTCCAGAATGGTACAGTTGCACGCCGCGATGGCTGGGCGACCCCGGGAGTTCGACGCGGACGAGGCGCTGCGGGAGGCGATGGCGCTGTTCTGGGAGCGCGGGTACCGGGCGACCAGCGTGGACGACTTGGTCGAGAAGCTCGGGATCCAGCGCGGGAGCTTGTACGGGGCGTTCAAGGACAAGCGGACGCTGTTCACGAAGGCGCTGACGTGCTACGGCGAGCAGGTCGCGCGGCTCATGATCGAAATCGTCAACGCGCCGGGGCCGGCGAAGCCGAACCTGCGGCGGCTGATCGACCGGTGGGAGGAACTGGCGCTAACCCGGTGGCGGCGGCAGGGGTGCTTGATCGTCAACTCGATCACCGAGCTGGCGGTGCACGAGCCGGAGGTGGCGGCGTTCGCGGGGGAGATCGTCGGGCGGGCCGAGGTGCTGTTCCGCAAGGCGATCGAGCGGGCGCAGGCGGAGGGGGACGTGCGGCCGGACGTGCCCGCGCGGCGGCTGGCGCGGTCGCTGATGGCGACGATGCAGGGGCTGATCGTGATGGCGAAATCGGGCGCGCCCGCGGCGGTGATCAAGGACGTGGTCGAGGGCGCGAAGGCGACGCTGGACTGAACGATGTCTTTTTACCCAATTCTGGAACGGTTGTTCCAGAAATGCCTTTCTCGGAGGTCTGCGATGATTGCTGCGGTGCTCAACGTGTCGGCGTTCAACTCGTTCTACGCCGGGCGGTTGTTGGAGGACGTCCCGGACGCGGCGATGGCCGAGCCGGCGGGGTCGATCGTGAATCACCCGGCGTGGCAGGTCGGGCACGTGCTGTGCGTGTACGACATGGCGGCGCGGATGCTCGGGGCGGAGGCGGAGCCGGCGCTGGCGTGGGCGGAGGCGTTCGGGTCGGGGAGCCGGCCGGTGCCGGAGCGGGGGGCGTACCCGCCGAAGCGGGAGATGCTGGCGGCGCTGGAGCGCGGGCGGGTGCGGCTGGTCGAGCGGTTGAAGGTCGCGCCGGCGGACGTGCTGGGGCGGGTGTTCCCGATCGAGCGGCTGCGGGCGGCGATCCCGACGGTGGGAGACGGGGCGGCGTTCGCGCTGACCGCGCACGCGGCGACGCACTGGGGGCAGCTGAGCGCGTGGCGGCGGGCGCGGGGGATGGGGTCGGTGATGTAGGGCGGGCCGGGCGCGCGCCGGGCGCGTGGGGCGTCCGGCGCGCGGCTTGGAAGGGGGCACGGGCGGGGCGCCCGTGATACGGGCGACTCGCGCGGGTCGGTTGGTCGTCGGGGCCCAGGGTCGCGTGCGCGGCGGGATCCTTCACGGGCGGGACGCCCGTGCCACCTCGGGGGATGCGGATTGGCAGAGGGTGGTCAGGGTGCGGACGGAGCGGGTGAGCGTGTCGAGGTCGGCGTTGGACCTGGCGGCGTGTTCGACGTCTTTGGCGGCGTCGCCGATCGGGGCGAAGCCGTAGCCGCCGGACGCGCCTTTGAGCTGGTGGGCGAGCGTGGACAGGGTGGTGACGTCGTGTCCGTGCAGCGCGGTCTCGAGCGCGGCGACGTGCGCGGGGAGGCGGGAGACGAACTCGTCGATCAGGCCAGTCATCGCGGGGTCGGTGGCGTAGGTGCTGATGAGAGGGGCGGAGGGGGGCGGCGCGGGGGCCCTGACCCTCCCGGAGGTTCCGTCCGCCGAAGCGGACCCTGCGTAGGACGGGGCGACCGCGGCGGCGCCGCCGAGGTGCTTGGCGACGCGGTCGAGCAGGTCGGCGCGGTTGATCGGCTTGGTCGCGAAGTCGTCGCACCCGGCGGCCAGGCACTTGTCGCGGTCCCCCTCCATCGCGTGGGCGGTCAGGGCGATGACCGGGAGCGGGTAGCCCTTGCCGCGGAGCGTCGACGTCGCGCCGTAGCCGTCGAGCACCGGCATCTGCATGTCCATCAGGACGACGTCGAACGGACGGCCGGCGCGCCACGCGGCGATCGCCGCGTCAACCGCGGCCTTGCCGTCCTCGACGATTTGCACCTCGAGCCCGGCGTGGGCGAGGAAGTGGCGGATGATCCGCTGGTTGTCCGGGCCGTCCTCGGCGAGCAGGACGCGGCCGGCGAGGCGGCGGTCGAGCGGGGCGGCGAGCGCGGCGGCGGCGACGGTGGCGTCGGACTCGGCGACCGTGGCGGCGACGACGATCTCGTGCGGCGAGTGGAGCATCGGCGCCGCCGGGTCGATCGGGCCGATCGGGATCGTCAGCGTGAACGTCGAGCCGGCGCCGGCGCGACTGGCGACGGCGATGTCGCCGCCCAGGAGCTGGGCGAGGCGCTTCGAGATCGCGAGCCCGAGGCCGGTGCCGCCGAACCGGCGGGTGGTGCTGGCGTCGGCCTGGGTGAACGGCTGGAACAGGTCGCGGCGCTGGGCGTCGGTCAGGCCGATGCCGGTGTCGATCACGTCGAAGCAGAGGCGGGCGTCGCGGGGCGCGCCATCGTGCGTCGGCGCACTTTCCTTCGGGCCCCGGCTGGACGCGCTCGGTTGGTCGAGCAGGCGGGCGACGACGCGGACGCCACCGGCCTCGGTGAATTTCACCGCGTTGCTCAGGAGGTTCATCAGGATCTGGCGGAGGCGGGTCGGGTCGGTGCGGAGCGTGGCGGGCACCGGGCCGGCGAACTCGACGTCGAGCGTCAGGCCCTTCTCCGCCGCCCGCCCGCGGATGATCGAGACGACCCCGCCGAGGACGCCGCACAACGGCGTGTCGATCCGCTCGGCGGTCATCTTGCCGGCCTCGATCTTCGAGAGGTCGAGCACGTCGTTGACCAGCGTCAGCAAATGCTCGCCGCTGCGGCGGAGCGCGAGCAGATGGTCGTGGCGGTCGCTGACGGTCGCCCGCGGCTCGAGCAGCAGGTCGGCGTACCCGAGGATCGCGGAGATCGGGGTGCGGATCTCGTGGCTCATGTTCGCGAGGAACTGGCTCTTCGCGCGGTTGGCGGCGTCGGCGGCGTCGCGGGCGGCCTGCAGGTCGAGCAGCGCGACGCGGTAGGCCGTCACGTCGGTGACCGCGCCGACCATCCGCCGCGGGCGGGCGCTCGGGTCGAGCGCGTCGCGGATCGCGGTGCCGCGCTCGCGCCAGTGGCGGAGCGTGCCGTCGTGCGCGACGCACCGGTACTCGGTGTCGTACGGCTCGCCGTGCTCGACGTGCCGCGCGAGCAGCGCCATCACGCGGGGGCGGTCGTCGGGGTGGACGGCGGCCTCCCACGCCTCGATCGTGCGCGGGAACCCGCCGGTCGGGTAGCGGAGGGCGGTGTCGATGTCGCCGAACCAGTCGAGGCGGCCGGTGGCGAGGTCCCACTCCCAGATCACGTCGCCGGTGTTGGCGGCGGCGAGGCGGAACCGCTCCTCGGAGCGGCGGAGCGTGTCGTGGGCGGCGGCGAGCGAGCGGTGGCCCGCATCGAGGGCGTCGAGGGCGGCGCGGAGGCGGGCGGTCAGCGCGCGGTTCTCCCAGATCGTCAGGACCTGGCGGGCGAGCAGCAGCGCGAAGATCGCCAGGGCGAGCGCGAGCAGGCCGGTGCGGGGCAGGCCTTCGCCGCCGGCGGCGCACGCGTAGACGACGAGGAGGGTCGTCGGCAGCAGAAGGGCGTAGGGGAGCAGGTCGCGGCCGAGGCCGGGAGGGGTGGCGTGCGACGGCGCGGCCTCGTCGGTCGACGTCGCGCGCACGGGTCCGTGGAGCGCGAGCAGCCGCGCGGCCCGGCCGCCCAGCGCGAGCATCGGGAGCGCGAGCGGCCACGTGACCTCGAGCAACCGCCCGGGGACGTACGTGCCGTTGACCGTCTGGTAGCCGAAGACCGCGTCGCCCGCGGCCAGCACCGCGAGCCCGCCGGACAGCGGGGCGAGTGCGCGCCACGCGCCGCCGCCGCGCGACGCGCGGGCGCAGACGAAGATCAGCGCGAGCAGCGCCGCCAGGTCGTACACCGGGTACTGGACGGTCACGAACGTGACCAGGATCGCCCGCTGCGACTGCGCGAGCGCCGGGCCGAGCAGGAAGTACCAGCCGAACGCGCCGAGCGCCGCGACGGTCAGGAACCCGTCGAGCAGGGCCCGCCCGCGGGCGACGCCGCTGGTCGTGCGGAGCGGGAGCGTCAGCAGGCCGGCAATCAGGCCGGGGTACATCAGCGTGAAGCCGACGTCCGCCAGCGACGGGCAGGGGACCTCCTTGCGGAAGTACTCGTGGTGGTAGTAGACGACGTGGCCGGCGGTGAAGCAGAGCGCGCCGGCGGCGAAATACGCCCAGCACCACCGCCCGGGGCCGGCGAGCGCGGCCGCGCGGCCGCGGTCCGCGCGGGCGGCGCCGGTCGGCAGGCTCCAGTAGAACGCCAGCAGCGCGCCCAGCACGTTCGCCGCCATCGCGACCTCGCGCCGCGCGACCGGCCCGAACGCCAGCCACGCGGCCAGCGGGAGGACGAACGCGGCGAGGGTCGCCCACTTGACCCGGAGGTCGCGGGCGGCGGCGGCGGGAAGGCACGTCGGGGTGTCGCTCATGTCGTTGTCGGAGCCGGGGCGCGGGCCGACCGTCCGGTAACCGTCGCGCGCGGTACCGCGGGGTCGTCAGGGGTGCCATCTGCCATCGGCGGGGGTCGGTGGCGGCTTTACAGGCGGGGAGGGGTGTGGGTGAAAATCGGTGTGCCGCCACGTCGCCGCCACGACCCGGCGGCGCCCGCCGCGGCGCGCGCGCGTCACGCCGCCTGGCCGACCTGCACCTGTTCGACGAACCGGTGCAGCGGCTGCGGCAGCGTCTTCAGCCCGCGGCGCACGGCCTTGTCGACCGCGTACTTCATCGACAGGTCGAACCGCCGCCACACCCGCGCGTCCGGCTCGACGCCGAGTCGCTGCATCTGCTCGATCGCCCAGGTCCAGGCGTGGTATTCTTCTTCGCAGCGGCGCTTGTACCGGTCGAACCCGATCACGTGGTGCCCGACCTCGTGCAGGAAGATCGCCAGGCTGATCGGCGTCTTCGGGTACGGCGACTCGATCCAGTTCACGCTCCGGCCGTCGGCGTGGTAGACGCGCCACGCGCACCCGCTCATGCTCTTGCGCCACTTGCGGACGCGGAGCCCGTGCTGACGCTGCATGTCTCGGACGATCGCGCGGAAGCGGTTCATAGGCATCGGAGGTATCGGCTCCGGTGAGCGTTTCGTTAAAGGCATATCAGGCAATCGGTGCGCCGGGGAGGCGCATTTCCTGCCGCCGCGGTGGGACAGGCTGATCGCCGATCTTTTAGCGGACGCGGGTATACTCGCCGATCCACCAATGGGAGGTCGTGCGGATGGCGAACGTGAAACAGGTCGACGTGCGGGACGGGGACGTGCTGCTGCTCCTGGGCACCACGAAGGGCGCGTTCCTGCTACGCAGCGCCGACCGCACCGCGTGGGAACTGGCCGGGCCGTTCTTCCCCGGGCACAAGATCTACTCGCTCGCGTTCGACGGGCGGAAGGGGCGGCGGCGGATCTGGGCGGGCACGTTCCACAACCACTGGGGCACCGTCCTGTCGCACAGCGACGACTTCGGCCGCTCGTGGCACGTCCCCGAGCAGCCGAACGTGACGTTCCCCGAGGGGAGCGGAGAGGCGCTCAAGCAGGTGTGGGAGATCAAGCCGGCGCCGGCGGGGCAGGACGACGTGTTGTATTGCGGCGTCGAGCCGGCGGCGCTCTTTCGGTCGGACGACGCGGGCGAGTCGTGGCGGGTCGTACAGGGGTTGTTCGACCATCCGCACCGCAAGCAGTGGCACCCGGGCGGGGGCGGCCTGTGTCTGCACACGATCGTGCCCGACCCGACCGACGCGAAGCGGATGTTCGTCGCGGTCTCGACCGGCGGCGTCTACCGCACCGAGGATGGCGGGGAGACGTGGCGGGCGCGCAACCAGGGTGTGTCGGCGGTGTTCCTGCCGGGGCCCGCACCGGAGTTCGGGCAGTGCGTGCACCGCGTGGTGATGCACCCGTCGAACCCGAAGCGGTTGTTTTTGCAGAACCACTGGGGGCTGTTCCGCAGCGACGACGGGGCCGACACGTGGGTGGACATCGGTAAGGACTTCCCGTGGACGTTCGGGTTCCCGATGGCGGTGCACCCGCGCGAGCCGCAGACCGTGTACATCCTGCCGCTGGAGTCGGACGAGTTCCGGTGCACGCCGGAGGGGAAGCTGCGCGTCTGGCGGTCGCGCGACGCGGGCGGCCGGTGGGAGCCGCTGACCCGCGGCCTGCCGCAGGAGGACGCGCTGGAAGTCGTGCTCCGCCACGGGATGGACGTGGACCCCCTCAGCCCGGCGGGCGTCTACTTCGGCACGCAGAGCGGGAAGGTGTACGCGTCGGCGGACGACGGCGACTCGTGGCGGGCGATCCGGGAGGGGCTGCCGCCGGTGCTGTGCGTGAAGGCTTACCGGGTCGGCGGGTGACGGCGATGCGCGTGACCGTGCGGCTGGCGAGCTACCTGCGGGGGTTGGCCGAGGGGCGGAGCGCCGTCGTGCTGGAGGGGGAGTTCGCGCGGGTGGGGGACGTGCTGGCCGCGCTGTGGGGGCGGCACCCGGGGGTGCGGCATCGGGTGGTGGACGAGACGGGGCGGCTGCGGCAGCACGTGAACGTGTTCGTCGGGCAGGAGAACGTGCGGGACGCCGCGGGGTTCGGGACGGCGGTGGCGGACGGGGCGGAGGTGTCGATCCTGCCGGCGGTCAGCGGGGGGTGAAGCGTCAGTGGACGTTGCGGGTCGCGGGGGCGGCCTTGCGCATGGCCTGGCGGTAGATGGGTTTGATGGGTTCGGAGTCGACGGTGGGGTTGCCGGCGGTGTCGAGCGTGATCCGGTAGAGGTGGTCGGGGCTGGGGCGGAAGAAGACGGCCTTGCCGCCGGCGACGTCGACGCCCTTTTCGGCGCGGTAGGTTTTGTCGTCGACCAGCCGCCAGAAGTTGTCCCAGAGCTCGTTCTCGAACTGGCTGACGCGGGCGATTTCGGCCGGGTCGCCGCGGTAGACGTCGGGGATCTGGCCGGGCGCGTCGATCGGGAGGCCGTCGGCGGGCTTCTGGTTTCGGCCGAAGATGTGGGTGAACAGCATGATCCCGCGGCCGCGGAGCGGGTCGTTGGCGAACACGAAGTCCTTCTCGAACCGGATCGACAGGCCGGCGACGTAGACCTCGTCGCCGACGACGGTGAACGACTTGGCCGGGAGCGGCGAGCCGTCGCGGGCCTGCTCGACGAACAGCAGGGTGGTCTCCAGGAGGCCCTTGTCGGTGCGGCGCTGGTCGGTGACGACCATCTCGGCGGCGCGGCGCTCGTCGGTCAGGCGGCGGACGATCTGCTGGAGCTCGCGCTTGTCCTCCTCGAGCTTGCGGATCTGGGCGGCGGGGGCCTGGACGGTGTGGAAGTACCAGTAGCCCCACGACGCGGCGGCGACGAGGACGGACAGGACGGCGAGTCGGTAGCTGGCGCGGAGCATCGTTAACCCCTTCTATCGGTCAGGCGCGGGTCGGGCCGCGAGCCTACATGCCCCACTGAAGTGGGCATGCCGCTTCGGACGACGCGGTCAGTTGCGGTTCGACGGCGACGCCGACGGCGACCCCCCCGAGGGCGACCCGCCGCGGGCGCCGGTCGAGGCGGCGGCGGCGGGGTTGGCGACGTCGGCGGGGCGGGTCAGGTCGGCGTTCTTCCAGATCCGCTCGACCGTCGCCTTGTCGGTGACCAGGATCGTGATCTTCGCCTCGTCGTTGACCGACCCGATGTAGCGCCCGCTGGGGCTCATGTAGTGGATGGTCGGGGTGCCCTCGAGGCGGATGCGGTCGCTGATCGGGATCGCGTCGTAGACCTCGCCGTTGAGCGTGACCTTCTTCTGGAAGCCGACGTCGACGTAGCGGTGGACGACCTGGTGCTGCTCGCCGACGTAGGTCTGGAACAGGTAGGTGACCGGCCGGTGGAGCGGGAGCAGGCGCGGGAGCATCGACCCGACGGCCTGGGGGATGTACCACGGGGAGGGGGCGTGGACCTCGGGCTTGTCGTTGGCGTTGCGGCCGCGGGCGGCGCGTTCGACGCGGAGCGCGTAGCTCTCGACGTTGCGGACGGCGGGGTTGCGCGGGTCGCGGATGTTGGGGTCGGGCTCGTTGGGGGCGGGCTTGTCCTCGCGGGGCTCGGCGACGCGGCGGAGGCGGGTCTCGGAGTAGCCGAACTCGTTGGTCTGCTTCTTCTCCTCGTTGGGCTTGCCCTTGTCGGCGACCAGGTTGACGATGTGGGCCCAGTCCTCGTGCTTGCGGTCGAGCGAGGTGAACATCTGGCTGCCGACGTCGACCTGGCCGCCGTCGGCGACCGTGCGGGAGCGGACGCTGACCAGGACGCCGTCGTGGGCGCGGGCGGGGTTGTTCTTGACGTCCTTGCCCTCGACGAACTCCTCGACGACGTAGCTGTAGCCGATGTCCTTGCCGTTGCGGAGGATCCGGAGCCACTGCTCGGGGACGACGGCCTGCTTGAGGCGGCGGCCGCCCTTGTCGCTCCAGTCGGTGAAGAGCGCGCGGGTGCGGAACAGGCGCTGGACCTGGTCCTCCTTGATCCACGCGCGGTCGAGGGGCTGGATCGTGTCGAGCATGGCCTTGAACGTCTCGACGGCGAGGCGCTCGTTGGCGTCGTCCTGGGCGGCGCCGACCTTGGCGGCCTTGGTGGTGAGGTTGAAGACGTAGTAGAGCTGCTCGTTGATCTGGAAGATCGCCTGCTGGCGGAGGAAGCGCTCGTTGGCGATCACGAGGCGGACGGCGAGGACGCCGACGCCGTGCTCGCCGACGTTGACGATCTCCTGGCGGAGGATCTCGGCGAGCGGGTGCTCCTGCTTGACCTCCTGGACGGTGTAGTCGAGCAGGCCGACCTTGTCGCGGCCCTTGTCTTTGACGGTCTGGAGCGGGAGCGCCTGGGCGAGCTTGGCGCGGGTGACCTTGAGCAGCCAGCCGCGCTCGGGGGTCTCGAACTCGAGCATGCTCTCGGCGTCGCTGTCGGCCTTCTTGATCTGGCGGGAATTGGCGGGGGGGCGGAAGGCGATGCCGGTGACGGCGCTTTCGAAGAGGTCGCCGAGCAACTCGCTGGGGCGCTTGGCGTCGAGGCCGATCTTGTCGGTCAGGCCGGGGATCGGGGCGGGGGCGACGTCGCCGGCGCCGGCGGGGGCGGCGGGGCGGGGCTCGTTGGCGGGGGGCAGGTCGCGGCGGGGCTCGGCGGGGGAGGGGGCGGGGCGGCCGGTGGGTCGGTTCTGTGCCGAAACCGAGGTGCCGCCCACCGCCGCGGAGACCGCCAGGGCGGCCCAGAACGCCGTCGTCGTTCGCATGGAGTTCCTCATCAGGGTGTTTATCGTCTTGCTGCCGGCCACGCCGTGACGACCGGCGTCCTTGAACAACCGAGGGAGGGTCATTGTGTGCAGGGCGCGGCGGGACTGCAAATAAAAGCGGCCGTCGCGGGCGGTTTTATCCGGGCGAGATGTGGCGGGGGTTGCAGAGGGGGGTGGTGGGGGTTTGGGCGGTGAGGAATGGCGCGGGCCGGGAATTGCCGGGAAGTTTCGGGAATCGTGTGGGGGGATGCCGGAGGGGTTGCTAGGGGGTAGGGTGGCGGGTGGGAGAGTTTCGGACGCCGGATGCGTGGCGTGGTTTTCGAGCATGTCCCCTTCCCCCGTACTGCGGCTGGAGCGCTTGGAGGATTGTAGCGAACATTGCCCTAATCGTCCAGTCTCGGTGCACGGAGATCAATGAGGCTTCCCGCCGCCGGTGCGGTTCGTGGTGAAGTATGACCCGGGGTTCCGGTGGAACGTGGACAAGTTCTTCGGGCACAGTTTGGCGAGCGCGCAGGCGCTGTGCGACCGTCGGGCGTACGCGATCGTGCGGGTGGAGTACAACAACGCGTTCCTCGCGCCGCGCGAGCTGCTGGCGGGGGCGGGGCTGGAGGCGCTGACGCCGGAGCGGGCGTACCGGGGGGGGTGTGTGGAGCGGGCGGACCGGGCGGCGCGGTTCCCGTGGAACGCGGACGTGGATCGTCTGAGGGACCTGCCGCCGGCGGAGGTCGTGGCGTGGGCGGAGCGGCATTTCGAGAAGTACCGGGGGCGGTTCGAGTGCTCGGTGTGAAAGAGGGTATGAGTGCTTATGACAGATCGAGGGTTACCGGGCGGGAACGAAAAGGGCGCATGACGCAACGAGACGGGGTGAGGGAGGGGTCAACGGGCGCGAGTCAGCGTTCGCGGGTCGCGGGGGCGGGATTCGGGGCGGCGCTGGGGTCGCTGATGCTCCCGGCGCTCTGCCCAGGCGTGGGTGTGCGGGTGGGGATCGTGCCCGGGGTGCCGCACTCGGGACAGCGGTTCGTGGGGGCGTGGCGGAGGTCGTAGGCGCAGTGGGGGCAGCGGTGGTTTCGGCGGCGGTGGCGGCGGCGGAGGGGGGAGGCGACGGTCAGCGCGAGGGCGATGGCGGGCAGGACGGCGGCGACTGCGATCGGCCAAGCGTAGGGGATGCGGTAGAGGCGAACCGGATAGGGGAGTTGGTCGGGCGGGGCGGCGATGTCGCCCCACTGGGCGTGGAGGCCGAGGAGGCGGGTTTCGCCGGCGGGGGTGATCATGATCTCGTACCCCATCGCGGTCGATTCGCCGACGCGGGGGGCGGAGGCGGTGTGGGGGGCGCGGGGGGCGGAGTCGTCGGCGACGCGGAGGATCGTCAGGCGGCCGCCGGCGGAACTGAACTCCCAACTCGCGCCGCCGGCGGCGAGGTCGAGGGTGGAGAGGACGCGGTGGCTGCGCCATTGGAGGGTGACGGCGGTGGCGAGGAGGGCGAGGCCTCCGATCAGGGCGGCGCGGCGGGGGAGGCTGGCGCCGCCGCGGCGGCGGCCGGCGAGGGCGATGGTCGCAGTAACGGCGGCGGCGGCGAGGGCGGGGCGGTGCCAGGAGAAGAGGTGGAAGGCGGGGTTGGGGGTGTGCGTCGCAAGGTCGAAGGGGACGTGCTGGCCGGCATCGTCCAAGGCGAACATCGCATAGACGCGAAGCCAATGGTCCCGCAGGTTGCGCAGCTCGGGGAGCGGTTGCCAGCGCGGCGCCGGTTCGGGGTCGTAGTGGGGGTCCCAGAGGAGCTTGCGGAGGCGGGCGAAGTTGTCGGCGGACCGGAAGCGGGACAGGGCTAGGGCACCCGCGGCGCGGTAGCCGGGGCGTGGGTCGTCGATCCAGTCGCGGGCGAGGGATTCGAGGCGCGCGTCGACGGGGACCCAGAGGTTGTCCTTTCGCGCGCCGGCGGCGGGGGTGGGGTGGCCACGGATGGCAACGGGGATCGCGGCCTTGGGGCGGTAGCGGGCCTGGGGGTCTTCGAGCCGTTCGGCGCGGCGGACGGCGGCGAGGAGCTGGGCTTCGGTGAACAAGGCCCGGCCGTCCGTCGTGTGGACGACGGGGATCGTGCCGTCGGTGGCGACCGGGTGGACGCGCGGGGGCCCGTCGCGCGGGCCGGGCGCGAAGAGGAGGGGGCCGTGAGCCTTTGGCGGCCGATCTTCGTTGACGGCGCGGAGCATCAGGACGTAGGTCTGGTTGGGGACGGGGGCGCCGCGGGCGTCGGGCCAGACGCGGGACAGGACGCGGACCCGGCCGATGTCGGGGTGGAGACCCTTGAGGGTCTGGTCGATCACGAACCAGCGGCCGCCGGCGTAATCGGGCGGGTTGGGTTCGGGGGCGAGGCGGGCGCGGACGACGAGGTCGGCGTCGACGACCTCGGACTCGACGCTGTGGACGCCCTAGGGGTGGATGATGACCCGGGCGTGGGCCGGCGGGGCGGCGGCGGCGGCGAGGACGAGGAGCGTGCCGAGGAGGGGGAGGGCCGACCGGGTGGGGAGGGGCGAAGGCGTGTGGGACGTCGCCGGCGCCGTGGGATGGGTGCGGGGTTGTACCGGGGCGACGGGGACGATGCCCCACGCGCCGCACTCGGGGCAGCGCGGGGTCGCGGTGTGGCGGAGGTCGTAGTTGCAGGTCGGGCAGCGGTGGTGACGCCGGCGGTGGCGGCGGCGGAGGTGACGGAGGCCGAGGTGGGCCAACGCGAGGGCGGCGGGCGCGGCGAGGGCGGCGGGGATCGGCCAGGCGGGGGCGGCGGCGAACGTGCAGGGGCGGGCGGTCGGGTGGGAGGCGATCTGGCCGCGGGCGAGTTCGAACGGGCCGCGGACGTGGTGTTCGGCGGGGAGGAGGTGGGCGGCGTACCACGGGTGATGGGCGGCGGCGGCGGGGTCGGTTCGGCGGAGCAGGGGGTGGGGCGCGGGGGTGGGGTCGGCGACGCGGAGGAAGGTCAGGCGGCCGGCCGAGAGGGCGAGCTCGTGGGCGTGACCCGGGGTGGACCAGGCGAAGGTGTCGGACACCCGGTGGCTTCGGCAGACGAGGAGGGTTGTTGCAATTGCGAGAATCGCGGTGGACCCGGTGAGCGTGCGGCGGAGCGCGTGGCGGCGGCGGCCGGCGAGTGCGGTAAGCGCGACGGCGGCGGCGAGGAGGGCGGCGGCGGCGGGCCAGGGGTTGGCGGGGTGGTAGGACCGGCCGGCGGTCGGCGCGACGGAGGGGCGGCTGACGGCGCCCCAGGCGCTGAGCGTGCGGGCGGCGGCGTCGGCGACCGTGTGGCGGCGGACGGTGCGCCAGGCGGGGTCGCGGTGCCACCAGAGGTCGGGCTTGAGCTCGAAGTGGGGGTCCCATAGGGCGCGGCGGAGGCGGGCCTCGCCGTCCGGGCCGCGGAGCGGTTCCATGGCGCGGGCGCCGGTGATGCGGTCGCCGGGGTCCGGCGAGTCGAGCCAGGCGCGGGCCAGGTGGGGGAGGCGGTCGTCGACCACCGCCCAGAGCTTGCCGTGGGGGACTCTGGCGAGCGGGGAGGTGGCGGGGGCGGCGCTGACGTCGAGGAAGAACGGCGTCCGGCGGTCGCCGCCGCCGGGCGGGGGCGGGCGGCGGGCCTCGTCGCGGGTTGCGGCGAGGAGGTCGGCGGCGCGGGTGATGTGGCGGCCGTCCATCCGCCAGACGTCGGCAGGGCCGGTGAGCGCGAGCGGGCTGCCGGGGCGGGAGTCGAGGGTGACGAAGTCGTGGTGGCCGTCGGCGTCAAATTCTCGGTGTCGGAGGAGGAAGAGGAAGTCGGCCTCGCCGGCGGCGGCGGCGGCGGCGGCGGCGGCGGCGCGGGCGGGGTCGAGCGGGACGACGACCGACGCGTGCCGCGGGCCCTTGAGCACCTCGGTGACGGCGACGCGGTACGGGCGGGTCGGCACCCCGAGGACGGCGGCCCCCGGGGGCGGGCGGACGCGGCCGACGAGGACGACGTCGGCGTCGTTGACGAGCGACTCGAGCGTGGGGGTCGCGTGGAACGGGATCGGGAACAGCGCGCGGGCGGCGGGCGATAGGGCGAGGAGCGAGACCGCAACAGTCATCAGGGCGGCGGCGCGACGGCCGGCGCGCGGCGGGCGCGGCGGCGCGGGCGCACCGCACTCGGGGCAGCGGGCGCTGGCGGCGCCGCGGAGGTCGTAGGCGCAGGCGGGGCAGTGGCCGATCAGAGTGCGGCGGCGGCGGCGGAGGCGGCGGGTCGCGGCGGTGGCCAGGGCGAGCGCGGGGATCAGCGCGAGCGCGGCCGCGAGGCCGCGGGCGGGGAGTGCGATGCGGTGATAGGCGTGATTGGGCGCGGCGGCGATGGCGCCGCGGCTGGTGGTGACGCCGAGCCGCGTGCCCGTGGCGGACGGGGTGAGCCCGGGCTCCTGCCACGCGACGGGCGCGACGCCGGGGGCGGGGGGCGGGTAGGTGCGGTGGAGCGGGGCGCGGGTGGGGGCGTCGTCTCCGACGCGAACGAGCGAGACCGTGCCGCCGGCGATCGTCAGCACGTGGCTTTGGCGGGCGATGGCGAAGGCGACGGTGTCGGCGGCTCCGCGACTGCGGGCGTCGGCAAGCAGGACGGCGGCGGCGAGGAGGACGGCGCCGCCGACGGTCACGCGGCGGAGCGCGCCGCGGCGGCGGCCGGCGAGGGCGAGGGCAATAGCGGTCGCGAGGGCGGCGACGGACCAGCGGCCGACCGGGAGCGGACGGTATTGGACGCCGGGGAGGACGGCGGCATCGGCGTACCCGGGGATGCCGCGGGCGGCGAGGGCGGCGGCGGCCTCGCGGCGGACGGGATAGACGCGCACAGAACGCCACTCGGGCGCCGTGGGCCATTCCGAGGCGGGCACTTCCTCGAAGTGGGGGTCGGCCGCGGCGCGGCGGAGGAGTCCGACAGCGGACGGGCCGTCGACCGCGGAAAGGGCGGAGGCCGCGGCAAGGCGCAGGTCGGGGTCGGGCGAGTCGAGCCACCCCGCGACGAGGTGTGCGAGGCGGTCGTCGGCCGGCACGACGAATTCGAATGGTACCGCGCGCGTGCAGGCGGCCGGGTGGTTCCACAGGCTGAAGGCGTAGTTCGGCCAGCGGGATCGGCCGGGCGGGGGCGGGCGGCGGGCCTCGCCGCGGACGGCGGCGAGGAACGCGGCCGCGTCGGTGACGCGTGTGGCATCCATGCGCCAGAAGTCGACCTGGCCGCGGAGCGGGACGGGGGGGACGACCGTATCGTAGGCGGGCGTGCCGTCGATCGACTCGCCGGTGGCGCGGAGCAGGAACACGTGGCGCTCGCCGCCGATCGCGGGGGCGTCGCGGCGAGGGTCGAGCGGGACGGCGATTACCGCGGGCGGGCGGCCCTTGATCGCCTCGGCGAGGTCGGCGCGGAACAGGAAGCATCCGTTGGCGTGCACCCATCCGTCGTACCGGGGGCCGACGCTGGCGATCACGACCGCGTCGGCGTCGTTCACCAGCGTCTCGAGGCTGGACGTGTCGCCCCGCGCGGCGGCGGTGATGAAGACGAGCGCGAGCGTGAGCAGTGGGACGAGCGATCGCACCCAGGGCGTCGCTGGCGCTCCGAGCCAAGCGTGGGTGGAGGCTTGGGGGGCGAGCGGGAGATCGATCACTCGACCTCCGCGGTCAGGGCGTGCGTGGGGGCGCCGCACTCGGGGCAGCGGGGGGAGGTCAGGCCGTGGAGGCTGTAGCCGCAGCGGGCGCAGCGGCCCTCGCGGCGCCAGCGGCGGCGGCGGGCGGCGCGGCGGGTTTGGCCGACGAGCCAGGCGGCGGGCCAGGCGAGGGTGGCGCCGACCAGCCAGCCGTGGTGGAGTTCGAGCAGGCGGTAGGGGTGGCGGGCGGCGCCGGTCGTGACGCCCTCGGCGAAGTGGAAGCCGGCGCGGCGGGTCTCGTCGCGCGGGGTGAGCATCGTGGCGAACCAGGGTTGGGGGGAGGCGGTGGGGTAGCTGCGGTGCAGGAGGCCGTGGGGCGGGGCGCCGTCCTGGACGCGGAGCAGGGTCAGGCGGTTGACGGTGGAGGCGAGCTCCCAGTTGGCGCCGGCGGCGGCGAGCGTCAGCGTGTCCTCAGACCGCGCGGCGCGGTGGTTCAGGAGGATGGTGGCGGCGCAGGCGGCGAGGGAGGCGAGGGTGAGGATCGTGCCCCAGGCGGGGCCGTGCAGGCGGCGCGGCCAGAGGGCGAGGGCGAGGAGGGCGGCGGCGGTGGCGAGGGCGGCGGGGCGCCAGGGGAGGGGGGCGTACTGGGGGTGGGGGACGTGGACGGCGGCGGTGGCGCCGGCGTCGTCGCCCCAGTTCATGAGTTGGGCCGCGGCGGCGGAGCGGACGGGATGGAAGCGCAACTCGCGGCGGGCGGGGTCGGGCGTCCACGTGTTCTGGACGTGGACGATGTAGGCGGGGTCGTCGAGGAGGCGGCGGAGGAGGGCGATGTTGTGGGGCGTCTTGAATGGAGCGATCGCGGAGGGGGCGGCAGCCCGGATGGAGTCGTCGCGGTCGGTGAGCCAGCGTTGGGCGAGGGATTCGAGGCGGGCGTCGCTGGGGACGATGAGCGCCTCCGCCCTGTTCGCGTACAGGCGTCGGAAGTCGCCGGGCGGGAGACCCCGGGGCAGCACGTAGTATGGGGCGGGGCCCGCGCGGCCGGCGGTGAATCGGGCGGCCTCGCGCGTGGCGTTGAGCAGGGGTTCGGCGGTGTCCACGATCATGCCATCCATGCGGTACTTCGCCGGGCTCGGGCGACCGAGGTCGAACGCCCAACTGTTCCAGACGGCCCAGGCGGAGAGGTCGACGCTGGCGGCGTTGGCGCGGGCGGCGGGGGTGGTCGGTTGGAGGAAGACGAGGAGGTCGGTCCACGAGTCGGGGGAGCGGTCGAGGCCGAGGTGTTCGGGGGCGACGAAGGCGACTTGTTCGGTGGCGGGGCCGCGGAGGGTTTCGGTGACGTCGAGCGTGACCTCGTGGAACGTGACGTTGCCGACGCGAACGGGGCGGACCATGCCGGGGCGCACCGTGCCGCGGACGACGCGGTCGGCGGCCTCGACGGCCCACTCGACGCTGGCCTCGGTGGGGAGGGGCGGTTTGCTGATCGCGCGCGCCGGCCGGGGGGCGAGCAGGGGGAGGAGGCAGGCGATCCAGAGCGCGGTTGCGGGATGGGGGCGGCGGCGGGTGCGAGGCATGGTCGAACGTCCCCGTGCGGGCTGGTCGTGGCGGTGCGCGCGTCCCTCGGTCTGTCGGACGCGGGCGGTGGGCGTATGTTCCTCGGTTTAGGGGTGGCGTGCCAGTGGGCTGTGGGCTGGGTGTTGAATGGCGCGTTCGGGAAGACGAATTGAAGACCCGGCCGCTGAAGCGGCCTCGCCGCGGCGTCAGCGGTTTTTTGCCCACGCTTCGGAGAGCTTGCCGGCCTTGGCGTAGCAGCGGGCGGCTTCTTCGACGTTGCGCCAGAGGCCGCGGCCGTGCTCGTAGCGCCAGCCGAGGTTGAGAAGGGCGTTGGCGTAGGCGAGGATGATCAGGGAGGTGGCCTGCTGGGGGGCTTCGTCGGCGAGCTTGGACTGGAGCTCGTCGCGGAGGGACTTGTAGACGGGGTAGAGGGGGCTGGACTCTTCGGGGGGGATCAGGAAGCCGGCGGCGTCGCGCGGGGGGAGCTGGACGCCGCACTTCGGGCAGAAGCGGGCGACGGCGGGGACGGCGGTCATGTCGGCGTGGCAGGTCGGGCAGGCGACGAGGCGGGGCATATCGACCGGGGCGGAAGGGTCGCCGGGCGATTGGGTTGAAGGGGTGTGCGAGGCGGGGATCGGCGGGGGGACGGGGTCGGCCGGAGCGTCGTCGGAGTGGTCGGTCGTGTGCACTTCGACGCAGGAGACGATGGCGTCGCCGACGCCGAGGTCGGTGCCGGGGGTGAGCAGGGCGCGGTCGGTGGTGGTGCCGTCGGCGAGGGTCAGGCGGGCGCCGCCGACGCACTTGAGCTCCCACGCGCCGCCGATGCCGGTGACGACGCGGGCGTGGATCAGGTTGACGTACGGCTGGTCGATCACGAGGTCGCTGGCGGCGGCGCGGCCGACGGAGAGGCCGTCGCGGACGCGTTGGGCGTCGGCGCGGCCGTCGGGGCGGCGGACGCGGAGCTCCATCTCCGGCGGGAGGGCGATGACCTGCTGATAGTTCGAACCCGTGTGCGACATCCGGACACCACCTGCCTGGCGGGCCCGCGCGGGGGAGGCGGGAGGCCGCGGGGGGAGTATACCGCGCGGGCGGGCGGCGCGGACGGGGAGAATGTGGGGGCGGGGCGGGGTAGGATGGGCGGCGGCGTTAACACCGGGGAACACAACGATGAAGTCGACGTCGACCGTGGATTCGAGGGCGCTGGGCGGGGTGCCGACGGCGCCGCTGAAGGCGGCGTCGGCGGCGAACTTCAAGGTCAGGACGCTGGTGCGCCCGTCGCCGTCGCGGGCGGTGGTGCGGGCGGGCTTGGGGGTGCGGCTGTTCGGGGCGGCGTTCGTCGTCATGGCGCCGCTGGCGCCCGTGCTGCACCGCGGGTTCTCGGGGCCGGGTGGGGGCGCGGAACTGTTGACCAGGGGGGTGGTGTACTTCATCGGGACGGGGTTCGCGCTGACGGGGCTGGCGATCCTGTTCGGGGTTTCGCGGGTCGTGTTCGACAGGCAGGTGGGGGAGGCCGTGACGACGCGGTTCGGGCGGGTCGTGGGGCGGCGGCCGCTGCGGGCGATCCGGGCCGTGCAGTGCGTCGGGGGCGTGCGGCACGAGTCGTCGGAGGGGGGCTACGTCGTCGAGCAGGTGAACCTGGTCGTGGAGGACGAGGCGACGGGCGCGCTGCGGCGGGAGAACCTGTTGAACCAGATGCCCGCGCGGGCGACGCGGCAGATGGGCAAGGACCTGGCGGAGTTCCTCGGGGTGCCGCTGCTGGAGGTGGGGGACGGGGGCGGGGCGGCGGCGTCGCTCTGATCGTCCGGACGTGGGGCGCGTCGTGTTGGACACACCACGGCGTGCTTCGATTGTGTTGTGGTCGGGTGCAGGATTTTCTTCCGGACGGCCGAAATAACAGAGACGGTCGGCCCGTTCGGCGGTTAGACTCCGGCGGGCTGAACCGGAAATCAATCACACACCCGGTCCCGGGTCTTCCCCGGGGCCGCTTATTTTGGAGGTCGAGATGTCGACGAAGACGAAGGCGTCGTGCCGTCTGAACGCCGCGGCCGCGGCGGGGGTCGAGGGGCTGGAGTCGCGGTTGCTGTTGGCGGCGACGCTGACGCCGCGCGGGACGCTGGTCGTCGAGGGGACGGACGGGAACGACGTGATCGTCGTTCGGCGGGACCCGCAGCGGGCGTCGAAGATCCTGGCGACGGTGAACGGGGACGGGCAGAAGTTCGACGCGAACGCGGTCAAGCGGATCGAGATCTACGGCGGGGCGGCCGGCGACGCGCTGACGCTCGACGACGCGCTGGGCGTGATCTCGGCGCGCGGCGCGAGCTTGTTCGGCGGGGGCGGGAACGACGCGGTGACCGGCGGGCTGGCCTCGACGTACCTCGAGGGCGGGCCGGGGGACGACTCGATCCTCGGGTCGTCGAAGTCGGACGTCATCTTCGCCGGCCGCGGGAACGACACGGTGTCGGGCGGGAGCGGGGACGACTTCATCACCGGCGGCGAGGGCGTGGACTTCCTGGCCGGGTACCGCGGGGACGACCAGATGTACGGCGACCAGGGGAACGACTCGCTGTTCGGCGAGGACGGCCGGGACACGCTGGGCGGCGACAACGAGGACAACTTCTTCTTCCAGGGCGACACCGACCCGGCGAACTTCGCCGGCAACGACTCGCTCGACGGCGGGGACGGGGACGACTGGCTGGTCGGCGGGCGGCAGTCGGCGACGCTGAACGACAACAACGGGCAGGACACGCTGACCGGCGGGGAGGGGGACGACATCCTCGACTCGCGCGGGCGGGTCGCGGCGGGGAACCCGAACGACACGATCACCGACCGCGAGGCCGGCGACGTCGTGCCGGCGGAGAACTTCACCCGCGTCGCGACGGCGGGCGAGATCGCGCAGGGCGAGAACGCGTACCAGGTGCACGACCACGCGGACATGGTCGTGCAGATCGACGACGGCAGCGGCACGCTGCGGCAGGTGAACATCCAGGGCGGGATCGGGGACTTCGTCGGGGCGGCCAACACGAGCCCGCGGTTCCACGTGCACGACGGGCAGGAGGGGCGGCTGCACATGCACGACCTCGACCCGGCGACGTTCACGCTCGGCGAGTTCTTCCGCGGGTGGGGCGTGACGATCAACGCGAACCACATCGGCCGGTACGTGACCGGGAACGGGCGGAAGGTCGAGTTCAAGGTGGTGCACAACGGCGGGGACGGGCCGACGGAGATCTTGACCGACCCGTACAACTACGTGATGCGCGGGCGGAACTTGTTCGGGACGGGGGACGTGATCACGATCACGTACTCGTAGGGCGATTGGGGCGGATGCGATTGAAGACCGGCGGCCCCGCATATCGGGGCCGCCGGTTTTGTTTTGGCGGGGGGGCGAGGAAATACGCGCGAGGGCGTACCTCCGGACGTTACCGTTGCTAACGGGCGATCGGAGCCAAGGCAATCGCACGCGTGCTCTTACCCCCGGTACTCCAGACCGCGACGAGCTCAGTCGAGTCTGAGAGGGTCGGGGTGAGGGCGGTGCCACCCGGCTGGGGCGCACCGTTGAATAACGGGTTGGTCGCGGCGGTCGGTCCTGTGGCGGTATACTGCACACGCGGTCGGGCGTCGCGCCGGTCGCCTCGACGGCCGCTCGACGGCCTCGCGTTATGCAGCAGGAGGCACATTCACATGCGAACCCTCAAGCCAATCACGACCTTCGTCGGCGGCTCGGCGTTGCTCGCGGTCGTCGTCGCAACCGGGGCTGCCGCCGTCCAGCCGGACGTGCGCAATCCGCGCGGAGTCGCAACCTGGCTCGTTGCCGGCGCGATCCTCGGAGCGTTCATCTTCGGTCCCGCTGCCGCAGGTAACGCGTTCCGGTCTGCGTTCGTCCGCCGTCACTTCGAGCAGTTCGAGCGGTGGTCTGCGTTCGTTCTAGCCCTGGGGCTCGGTCACTGGATCGGAAGAATGCTGGGCGACAACGGCATCCTCTGGGCGTTCACCTTCGTGTTCCTGGGCGCGTGTTTCCGGGTGTACCTCTCGGTCTTAGCGACGCGGTGACATCCTCGTGTACGCGAGAATCCGCGACCCCGGGGCACGCGCCCGCCTCCGCCAACTTCTGGACGATCTGCCCGGCGAGCGGGTGAACGCCCAACTCTACGAGCTTTTCACCGAAGACCGGGACGAGGGGCTGTGGGATGAGGAGGTGAACCGGATGCAGGAGTTCATCGACCCGGCGACGGACACGCTCGTGTTCTGGCGCGTCGTGGATGGCAAGCTGCTTCGGACGTCGCTGGCGGGGGGATTTTCATAACCCGCCGATGCAGCGAACCGCTGTCGCGCCAAGCGGCGCCGTAGCGCGAACGGCGTGGTCGCCGTGGCGGTCGCTGGTCGGCACTAAATCACAAGGCGGGCCACCGCGTATGAACGATGTACGGTACCCATGGCGGCAGCCACGAGAGCTTGAGACGCTACTCGCGGAGGTGAAGCCGGCCCTCGCCGCGCTGGGCGTCGTCGAGCCCGGCACCGGCTGTTCGGCGGCGGAGATCGCCGCGGCCGAGGGTCGCTCGCGTCCCTTCCCGGAGGACGTCCGCGCGTTCTACCGCTCGATGCGACCGACCGAGTTGTTCGTACCGGGGACGGCGAAGGAGTTCGGGTTCTACACGATCGGGTCGAACGAGCTGACGTGGACGTCGATGGACGGAGCCGAGCCGGCGGAGGATTGGGCGGGCGCGCAGGGCCTGTTCCTCGGCCAGTCGCTGGGTGGTGACCCGTCCTGGTGGGCCGAGGGGCATCGCACCGCCCCCGACGGCAGCGTGTTCCTGCTCGACCACGAGGGTCACTTGAGCGAGGCCGTGATTCTCGCCCAATTCGCTCGGTCGTTCCGCGAGTTTCTCGCGAAGCTCGCTTACTTCAAGGGCCTCGGTTCCGCGCCGCAGCACGAGATGTTCCGTCGCGAGTACTTGGAGTTGAACCCTTCGGCGGAGCGCTGAGTCGCGGCGTCGCCGCTGCTCGCCCCGCACTCCCGCGTCAGGAGCATGTGTTGCCACCCCTTCAGCATTCCAGCAGCGTTACGCTGGACCGGTGCTGCGATCACCGGGCGATCGTCCCCCACGAGGCGTTGCATCGTCACGCGGTCGAAGCCGGCGACGCGGAAGCGGCGCTCAATCGCGACAACCCGGACGAGCTTTTGCTCGTTGCCGTCAGCGTCGGTCTCCATGCGGAAGACTTGCCGTGGGCCAAAGCGTTCTGCTTGCGCCTCGCCAAGCATCCGCACTTCAACGTCCGGGGGAACGCGATCCTCTCCTTCGGGCATCTCGCGCGACGCTTCGAGCATCTTCAAGCCGTTCGACCAGATGACGGACGAGGACATCGATCGGTCGTTCGACGTCAACGTGCGCGGGTACATGATCGCGGCGCGGGCCGCGCTGAAACACCTGAAACCCGGCGGGCGGATCGTCAACGTCGGCAGCATCGTCGGGGAGCGCATGCCGTTCCAGAACCTGGTGGTGTATGCCGCGACGAAGGGCGCGGTGCGGATGTTCACGCAGGCCCTGGCGCGCGAGCTGGGCCCACGCGGCATCACGGTCAACGCCGTCGCCCCGGGCCCGATCGACACCGAAGCCAACCCGGCCGCGGGCCCCGCGGCGGCCGAGCAGATCATGGCGACCTCCCTCGGTCGGTACGGGCGGGCCGACGAGGTCTCGCCGCTGGTCGCTTACTTGGCGAGCGCCGAATCGGGCTACAGCACGGGCTCGACGTTCACGGTCGACGGCGGCGTGAACGCGTAAGGGGCCCCCGAAGGACAACGCCCCGCGAAGGAAGTCGGCCATCCCGGAGTGATCATGATTAAGCGCGAAGCGGTGTTCCCTGACGGCCCGCGGGGGCTGTACGAAACGAACCGTTACTCGGCGGCGGTCCGGTCCGGCGACCTGCTGTTCGTGTCCGGGCAGGTCGGCAGCCGGGCGGACGGGTCGCCCGAGCCGGACTTCGAACGCCAGGTGCTGCTCGCGTTCGACCACCTGACCGCGGTGCTGGCGGCGGCCGGCTGCACGCTCGACGACGTCGTGGACGTGACCACGTTCCACACGGACCCCGACGCGCAGTTCGAGACCGTCAGGGCCGTCCGCGAGCGGGTGATCGGCCAGCCGCCTTACCCGACGTGGACCGCCGTCGGTGCCAAGCTGCTCTACGGCTTCGACTTCGAGATCAAGGCGGTCGCGCGCGTACCGGCGAAGGCGTGAGCGTGGAACCGAGCCGGCGGGTATGCTTCTGGTGCTCTGTTAGCCGGCGCGGCGCCGGCTCAGCGTTCCGCTATCTCGCCCGGAGTCGTTGCCGCACGCGATGAGGTACCTTCGGACCAACGACGCGTCCCCGCTCTCGACGCTGAGGACCGTCGCGTCGTCGCTTGATTGGTGCTGGTGGTACGTCGGCGGCAACGGCTTTTCGATGACACCGTCGTTCCTCCGTCGCATAGCGCCGCGCGAGCGGGCCGCCGAAGGCGTCCGCGGGCGATATGAGCGGCTTTTGGCCGACTACGTCGACCACGAGTCCGTCCCCGGTTGCGGCGTCGGCAAGCCCGGCTTCTTCTCGCGCTTGGGCGATTCGGTCGACTTCAGTCGGACGACGCTCTTCGCGATCGAGGGCGAGGAATTGCCCGCGTGCACGATCGGTGAGGTGATGAGGGTCGAGCTGGCGTGGTTCGATCCGTTGCAGAACCTGCCACCCGAGGTCGTGGTCGTTGCGCGCGACGTCGACGCGGCATACCAAGACTACGGCTTTCGCGACGAGTGGATGTTCAAGAGCGTGGCGGCGGACTTGCGCCGTCGCGAACTCCCGTGTGACGAAGTGACGGCCTGGCCGCATGCTGGCGGCGGGACGTAGCCGGCCGGATCGCGCCCCCTGCGGGCCGCGAAGACCCCTCACCCCCGCCCTCTCCCACGGCCGACGCCGCTGTGCGGCGAAGCGTGTTGCATGGCGGCCTTGGGAGAGGGAGGGCGCTCGCCGGCGATGGGATCGTGCGGGCGGGCGGCGGGGGCGGCGAAGGCCGTGTGCTGGAGCGCGCCTGCGGGGGTGAGACTCAGAACATCTTGAGCTGGTCGCGCTCGAAGCTGAACTTCGTTTGCGGCTGGTCGATCGGGATCTTGTACTGGCCGCTCCAGCAGGCGGTGCAGGCGTCTTTGGCGGGGAACTTGAAGGCGCTCAGCAGGCCGTCGAGGGAGAGGAACGACAGCGAGTCGACCTCGACGAACTCGCGGATCTGCTCGACCGTGCGGTCGTTGGCGATCAGCTCCTGCTTGGTCGCGAAGTCGATCCCGTAGAAGCAGGGGTGGCGGATCGGGGGGCAACTGATCCGCAGGTGGATCTCCTTCGCGCCGGCCCGGCGGATCGCGCGCATCTTGCTCCGCGTGGTCGTGCCGCGGACGACGCTGTCGTCGACCACCACGACCCGCTTGTCGCGCACGACGTCGGTGATGATGTTCAGCTTCATCGCGACCGCGATGTCGCGCTGCTTCTGCTGCGGCAGGATGAACGTGCGGCCGACGAAGCGGTTGGGGACGATGCCTTCCTCGAACGGGATGCCGGACTCCTTCGCGAAGCCTAGCGCGGCGCTGCGGCCGCTGTCGGGCATTGGCAGGACGAAGTCGGCCTCGACCGGGGCCTCCTTGGCGAGCTGCTTACCGAGGGCCTCGCGGACGATGTGCACGGTCTGGCCGAACACCTTGCTCGACGGGTTGGCGAAGTAGACGTGCTCGAAGCAGCAGCGTGCGCCTTCGTCCGCCGGCTTGTCGAAGAAGCGGCTGTGCAAGCCGTGGTCGTCGATGCGGACGATCTCGCCGGGCTCGACCTCGCGGATGTACTGCGCGCCGATCGCGTCGAACGCGACGGTCTCGGAGGCGACGCAGTACTGGCCCTCGGGGGTCTGGCCGAGCACGAGCGGGCGGATGCCCCACGGGTCGCGGGCGGCTTCCAGGCGATTCGGGAAAAGGAACAACAGGCTGTAAGCGCCTTGGAGGTGCTTGAGGACGTGCGGCAGCGGGTCGTGCTTGCCGACGTGGGTCGGCTTGGCGAGCAGGTGGACGATGATCTCGGTGTCGGTGGTCGACTGGAAGATGTGACCGTGCTTCTCGTACTCCTGGCGCAGAAGCTGCGCGTTGACGAGGTTGCCGTTGTGGGCGACACCGATCGGCCCCATCAGGTACTGGCGGAGGAGCGGCTGGGCGTTGCAGAGCTTCGACGAGCCGGTGGTCGAGTATCGGACGTGCCCGATCGCGGCGTGCCCGGCCAAGTCCTCGCGGAGCATGCGCGGGGTGAAGACTTGGCTGACCAGTCCCATGCCGGTGTGGGCGGCGAGGTCTTTACCGTCTGAAACGACGATGCCGGCGGATTCCTGCCCGCGATGGTTTTGCGCGAAGATGCCCTGATAGCAGATCTGCGACGCCTCCGGGGTGCCCCAGATGCCAAACAGGCCGCACTTTTCCTTCTTTTCGTAGTCGTCGTATTGGGGGAGGGGAATGGACAAGCGTTCTCCCTAAGTGGATCGTCCACAAGGAACTACGGCGGAACCGGCTCCGGGGTTGTGGGAAGGTCGCGCTCCGGGTCGCGGGCGGAAAGATGGAGGATAGTGACGCCGCGGATGCAGGTCAACCGGAGCCCCTGTAAGCCGTTGCGGCGGGTGGCGTCTTTCTGTCGTGAGGTTTGCCGGGAGCCGGGTTTCGCGCATGATTGAGGCCACTAACCTCGGCAGGATAATCACTGTCTGGTTGGCAAGTTATGGAAACGGCCCAGTTCGCTGTTTTTGCACGTTGTAGTGTGCTGGAATTACGGGCTACCATAAACTGATCGTGGTTCGCTTAGCTGCCGATAATTGACGTACGGACAGCCCCGTTGTCGGGGGTTGGTCGGTTCGGCTGCGGAGCGCGAGACGGAGAGTTATGATTGGTCTGAGCATCATCATCCCCGCCCACAATGAGGCCGCGGTCGTCGCCCGGACGCTGAACTCGATTCTGGCGAACCGACTGGATCGGCCGCTGCAGGTCGTGGTCGTCGCCAACGGGTGCACGGATCAGACGGCGGAGGTCGTGCGGCAGTTCACGGGGCGGGTCGAGCTGGTCGAGACGCCGGTGGGGAGCAAGACGCACGCGCTAAACCTGGGCGACCGGGTCGCGAAGTACGATCTGCGGGCGTACCTGGACGCGGACATCGAGCTCAGCGATAACGCGCTGCAGGCGGTGGTGGACGCGTTCAAAGATCCCGAGGTGCGGCTGGCGATGCCGCGGGCGAAGCACACGTACCGCGGGCACAACCCGTTCCTGGCCGGGTACTACCGGTTGTGGCGGTCGATGCCGTACGTGCGGCGTGGCGCGATGGGCGGCGGGTTTTACGCGATCGACAAGACGCTGCGCGACCGGTTCCGCGAGTTCCCGTCGATCACGGCGGACGACAAGTTCATGCGGAACTTGGCCAAGCCGAACGAGCGGCGGGTCGTGGAGAACTGCTTCGCGACCGTGACGATGCCGCAGACGTTCGGCGACCTGCTGAAGGTCAAGACGCGGTGGACGTACGGCAACCTCGAGTTGGCGGCCGCCCGTCCGGATTTGAACGAGAACGACCAGAACAAGCACGAGGGGGCGCTGAAGTTCCTGCTGATGAGGCCGTGGCTGTGGCTGCACGTGCCGGCGTTCGTGTTCGTGTACGTGTACGCCCAGTTCGCCGCGCGGAAGCGGTTCGCGAACAAGCAGGCGATCTGGGAACGCGACGAGAGCACGCGGCCGTTCCCGCAGGGGCCCGCGCCGGTGCCGACGACGGCGGCGCACCAGGCGGCGTGAAGCGCTGTCTCACTTGAATAACCCTTGGCGTGCCCCGACACTCGTCGGGGCATGTCTTTTTTTGGCGTGATCAACTTGGACAAGCCGGCGGGCATCACGTCGGCGCGGGCGGTGGACCGGGTGAAGCGGCTGCTGCCGCGGGGGACGAAGATCGGGCACGCGGGGACGCTCGACCCGTTCGCGACGGGCGTGTTGTTGCTGCTGGTGGGGAAGGCGACCAAGTCGTGCGAGCAGCTGATGGGGGAGCGGAAAGGGTACGAGGCGACGGTGAAGCTGGGCGGGCGGACGGCGACGGACGACTTGGAGTCACCAGAAGAGCCGGTTGAGGTGTTGTCGCCGCCGACGGCGGAACAGGTTCGGGAGGCGGCGGCGCGGTTCGTGGGGGCGATTCAGCAGAGGCCGCCGGCGTTTTCGGCGATGAAGGTGGCCGGCGAGCGGGCGTACAAGCTGGCGCGGCAGGGGGGGGAGGTGGCGCTTCAGCCGCGGACGGTACAGGTGTATTCGCTGGACGTGGTGGAGTACGCGTGGCCGGTGGCGCGGGTGCGGATGGAGTGCGGGCGGGGGACGTACGTCCGCGCGATCGCGCGCGACCTCGGGGAGGCGCTGGGGACGGGCGGCTACCTGACCGAGCTGCGGCGGACGTTCATCGGGCGGTTTCGGGTGGAGCAGGCGGTGACGCTGGAAAGGCTCCACGCCGGCGTCGAGCCGCACCTGCAGAGCGTTTGACCGGGCGGGCGGGGAGGGCTTCGCCGCTCCGTCAAACGGTGGGGCGACGGCGCGTTCGCCGGGCGCACAACGGGCCCGCCAGCCCACAGAGGCCGACAAGCGTGCCCGGCTCGGGCACGGTAAACGTGAACGTACCTTGAATGGCGCTGATTTCCCCGCTGTAAGGGGCGCCGGGCGGCGCGCTCGTGCCGTAACCGGCCTCGGCGACGAGCGTCCATGGCCCGGTCGAGTTCAGCTCGCCGCTGATCGACTGGCCGGGATAAAGGTTGAACGTCTGCCCGTCGGGCCCGGTGAGGCGGAAGTACGGCCCCATAGGGGTGGTGAAGACAAACCTTCCCGGAGAGTCGGTGGTAAACGTGGTCTCGAAGTGGGTGGTCGTGTAGTCGTGGTTCGAGTAGTTGTTGCCGACCGATTTCTCCGCCGATACCCCGGAGCCGTAGCCGCGGACGGTGATGGAGTCTGGCCCAAGCGTCGAGTGTTGATTCAGGCCGGTCAGCCCCGTAGCAGTGAACAGCTCGAAATCCGTGGACTCGTAGACCGCCGTAGGCGGATCCACGCGGATCGGTAGGCCCTGGCTTTGACCGGTCCGGGTGGGGAGCTGCAAGTGTCCGGTGCGCAGCCAGCGCGTTTGAGACAGGTAGGTCAGCGGGGCTTCAGCCGCTCCTGCCCAAAGCGACAGGAACACAACCGTTAGCGCCGGAAGCAGAGCGGCCGTGAAGCGGGGGGTCAGCGTAGGCGTTCGCACTTCCACCTCCTTTGAAGTGTGAGACAGGCAGTATACGGATCGAGCCCGGCAATTGCGCATTTAATTTGACGGGACGTGTGCCCGAGGCGGTTCGGAAGGGCACGGCCGTTGCATCAACCCAGATCAACAGGAGGTCCTTCGATGGCCAAAGACAAAAAGACGCGAGGACGTTCGTCGATCACCGAGACGCCGGGCGCGCGGGAGACCGGCGGGAAGACGCACCCGAAGGTGAAGCAGGTGCAGATGGTGGACGTGAACCGCGGGCAGTCGCCGGGCGGCGGGAACAAGCACCGCGGCGACCGGCGGGACATGCACAAGACGTACACGGGGAACGCGAAGCACTCGGCGCGCGGGCGCACGGGGCGTGCGAACGTGGCGACGCGGAAGGATTAAGGTCGACCGGCGCCGTAGCCGTCGCCCGAACGTGAGACCGCTTCAGGACCCGTCGCGCTCCCGCCTTTCGAGGTGGTCGTCGGCGGGTCGTGGAGCGGTCTCTTTCGTTTCGCCCCGCCGGTTCGCGTGCGGGGCGGGGGCGGCAGGGGATATACTGACTCACCTATGACGGGTTACGCGAAACTTCAGACGCATCTCCGGGCGCAGCTTCAACAGGTTCGGGACGCGGGGTTGTACAAGTCGGAGCGGGTGCTGACGTCGGCGCAGCAGCCGCACGTCGGCGTCGTGGGCGGGCGGCAGGTGTTGAACCTCTGCGCGAACAACTACCTCGGGCTGGCCAACCACCCGGAGGTCGTGGCGGCGGCGCGGGAGGCCGTGGAGCGGTGGGGGTACGGTGTGGCGAGCGTGCGGTTCATCTGCGGGACGCAGGAGCTGCACAAGGAGCTCGAGCGTCGGATCAGCGAGTTCCTCGGGACGGAAGACACGATTCTGTACTCGTCGTGCTGGGACGCGAACGGGGGGCTGTTCGAGACGATTCTGGGGCCGGAGGACGCGGTGATCAGTGACGAGCTGAACCACGCGTCGATCATCGACGGCGTGCGGCTGTGCAAGGCGCAGCGGCACCGGTACAAGAACAACGACGTCGGCGACCTCGAGGCGAAGCTCAAAGAGGCGGGCGGGCAGCGGTTCAAGTTGATCGCGACGGACGGCGTGTTCTCGATGGACGGGACGATCGCCGATTTGCGGGGGATCTGCGATTTGGCGGAGCGGTACGACGCGATGGTCATGGTGGACGACAGCCACGCCGTCGGGTTCCTGGGTAGGCACGGGCGCGGGACGCACGAGTACCGGGACGTGATGGGGCGGGTGGACGTGATCACCGGAACGCTGGGCAAGGCGCTGGGGGGCGGGAGCGGGGGGTACACGAGCGGGCGGCGCGAGGTCGTCGAGATGCTGCGGCAGCGGAGCCGGCCTTACCTGTTCAGCAACTCGCTGCCGCCGCCGATCGTGGCGGCGAGTTTGAAGAGCATCGAGCTGTTGCAGCGGTCGACGGAGCTGCGCGACAAGCTCGAGGCGAACACGAAGTACTTCCGCGGGGCGATGACGGAGGCGGGGTTCAACATCGCGCCGGGGACGCACCCGATCTGCCCGATCATGTTGGGCGACGCGGTGGTCGCGGCGAAGATGGCGGAGCGGATGCTGGAGAAGGGGGTGTACGTGATCGGGTTCTCGTTCCCGGTGGTGCCGCAGGGGAAGGCGCGGATCCGGACGCAGGTGTCGGCGGCGCACTCGCGGGAAAACTTGGAGTTTGCGGTGCGGGCGTTCGCGGAGGTGAAGGGGGAGATGGGGCAGGGGTGAGGGCCTGGGGTCGTGCCTTGGTAAAACGAAGACCCGGCCGCTGAAGCGGCCTCGCCGCGGATTACCGAGACGAGTGGCCCATCGCTTTAGCGGTGGAGGCGCGATTCGAGCGACAACTGGCGCTCGAATCTGTGGGTGGCATGGGCAAGCGTACTCGCTTGCCCGTGGCGACTGCGCGAGGGCGAAGACCACGGGCAACGGAGTACCGTTGCCCATGCCACCCGGAGTGCAGCAGCGCGATTCGAACGACGACGCGCTCTCGAATCGCGCCCCCACCCCTGAAGGGATGGGCCACGACTCGGACACGGGCGGGGCACCCGTGATACGGGCAACGGGCGTGGTTGGACGTGAGCTCATTCATCCTTCAGCCCTCTGCCTTCGGCCTTGTCTGGGCTACAATCCCGTCCGATGAGCACCGTGCAGATTCAAGGCGTCGCGCTTCATTTGTCTCAGCCGCACGAGGTGAAGGCGGAGTGGATCGGGCAGAAGGAGATCCTGAAGCAGTTGCTGGCGTGTTGGCTGGTGGTGGACGCGGCGGACCTGCCGCTGACGCCGCGGCTGGTCGGGTCGCCGGGGATCGGGAAGACGACGCTGGGGATGGCGGGGGCGAAGGTGCGGAAGCAGGATTTGTACATCTACCAGTGCACGGCGGACACGCGGCCTGAGGACCTGCTGGTCACGCCGGTGCTCGCGGAGAGCGGGAAGATCGCGTACCACGCCAGCCCGCTGGTGACGGCGATGATCACGGGCGGGATCTGCGTGCTCGACGAGGGGAACCGGATGAACGAGAAGTCGTGGGCGTCGCTGGCGCCGCTGCTCGACCACCGGCGGTACGTCGAGTCGGTCGTCGCCGGCATCACGATCTCGGCCCACGCCGACTTCCGGTGCGCGGTCACGATGAACCAGGACGATTCGACGTACGAGATCCCGGACTACATCCTGTCGCGCCTCCAGCCGACGCTGAAGCTCGGGTTCCCGAACAAGCGGGACGAGAAGGCGATCCTGAAGTACCACCTGCCGTTCGCGGAGGAGCAACTGCTGGAGATGACGGTGGAGTTTTTGCAGCAGGCGCACGCGCTGAAGCTCGACTTCTCCCCGCGGGACGGCGTGAACCTGCTGCGGTACGCGATCAAGCGGATGAGCCAGGACCCGAAGCACCCCGTCAGCAAGGACGACGCGTGGCGCGAGGCGCTCGTGCAGTGCCTGGGGGACGACGCGGCGGACCTGAACGATCTGGCGAAGCGGAAGAAGCAGTCGCTCGGCGGCGAGTTCACGCCGATGGGCCTCGGCGACTTCTTCCACGACCCGAACGACCCGCTGCACCCGGACAACCTAGACGAGGACGACGAAGACAAATGAGGTGAAACACGGAGGTCACGGAGTCCACGGAGTGGAGAAAACCTTCAGGCCTGAAGTCTTCAACTCCGTGTCCTCCGTGTGCTCCGTGATTAGCTGATTGCGCAGCGCCATGGCCCACGACTTGTTTAACTTCTCCGACCGCGTCACCGCGATCCCCGTGATCCACGGGAGCGGGGACTTCGCGGTCGAGGTTCGGCGGATCATGCTGGCGGAGAAGTTCGACTGCCTGGCGGTGCCGCTGCCGCCGTCGTTCAAGCAGGACGTGGAGCGGGCGATCGGCGTTTTGCCGGTGGTGACGGTGGTGGCGCAGCGGGAGGCGAGCGACTTTGCAGTGGAGGGGGACGGCGAGCCGTCGGCGAACTTCGTGCCGGTTGACCCGTGCCAGCCTGTCGTCGCGGCGATCCGCGTGGCGATGGGGGAGCGGATGCGGCGGGAGTACGTGGACCTGGAGGTGGACGCGTTCGTCGCGTACTCGGCCGGGTTCCCGGACCCGTACGCGCTGAAGAAGCTGCCGCTGGAGAAGTTCGTCGCGGCGACGCTGCCGGTGATCGGGCGGCTGCCGAAGGGGCAGCCGCGGGCGCGGGTGCGGCACATGGCGCGGCGGCTGGTGGAGCTGGAGGGGAAGTTCAAGCGGGTATTGTTCGTCTGTTCGCTGTTGGATTGGCCCTGGGTGAGGGAGGCGTATAACGCAGTTCGGCGGGCGGAAGACCCGGCCGCTGAAGCGGGCTTGCCGGGGGAGGGGGCGGAGGTCGAGGCGACCGAGGTGTTTCAGCCGAACGAGAAGAACCTGCTGTTCTGTCTTGGGGAGCTGCCGTTCATCACGGGGTTGTACGAGCAGGCGCGGGCGGAGCTGGACGACGACGAGGATTTGTCGGTCGACGGCGTGAAGGAGCTGCTGATCGCGGCGCGGGAGCGGTACAAGGCGGACCTGAAGAAGCAGGCGCGGCCGATCACGCCGCAGCTGTTTTCGCTGCTGCTGAAGTACCTGCGCAACTTGTCGCTGGTGGAGCGGCGGCTGACGCCGGATCTGTACACGCTGGCCGTCGGCAGCCAGCAGTTCGCGGGGGACGCGTTCGCGCTGCACGTCGTGGAGGCGGCGCGGTCGTACCCGTTCAACGGGAAGACGGAGTTCCCGGGCGTGTCGCTCGGGCTGGACCAGATGCGGCTGCCGGACGGCGGGGTCGTGCGGACGGTGAACCGGCTCGCCGGGCCGCCGCTGGAGTGGCGGAGTTTGGAGTTGAAGCGGCGGCCGGACCGCGCGCAGCAGAAGCTGTGGCAGATGCGGTGGAACCCGTTCCGGCAGTGCTCGTACCCGCCGGAGGACGTGGCGATCGAGCAGTTCCGGACGCACACGTTCGAAAAGGCGAAGCAGATCATCGGGCAGGATTTGGCGCGGGTCGAGAAGTTCACGACCAGCGTGCAGGACGGGATCGACATCCGCGAGACGCTGCGGAACTGGCACACGGGGGAGCTGTACGTCAAGGTGTTCCCGCCGACGCGCGGGAGCGTGGACGCGGTCGTGATGCTGTTCGACTCGCCGGCCGACCCGCGCGAGTACCCGTACCGGGTCACGTGGCACCACGAGCACTCGGACGAGAGCACGCTGGCGTTCTTCGCGACCGACTGGCGGAAGAACGTGGTCGGGCCGGGGATCGCGCAGTCGACGTACGGCGGGTGTCTGTTCGTCTTCCCGCCGATCGAGCCGCACATCCCGGACGTCTGGCACGACCCGCGGTTCGACCGGGCGGACACGATGGAGGAGCGGCTGCTGATGGCGGCGTGCTTCTACACGCGCGAGCGGCACGTCGCGCTGATGAGCGCGGGCCCGCCCGGCGCGGCGTGGCGGCGGATCGCCAAGACGTACGGCAAGCGGCTGGTGCACATGCCGCTGAGCCACTTCAGCGCGAGCACGGTGCAGCAGCTCCGGGTCGTGCACGTGCTGAACGGGCGGCAGGTGCGGAGCTACGCGGCGGAGTTCATCCGGAAGGGGTAGGGGGAAGGGCCCGCTGCGGTGAGAGACCGAAGACCCGGCCGCTGAAGCGGCCTCGCCGCGGGTTGCGTTGGGGCGAGCGGTTCCTATGTTGTGCGGCGTGATCGACTCAACCCTCCGCGCCCTCCGTCCGCACGTTCGCCACCGCGTCTGGGTCATGTCGGACCTTCAGCAGAGCGTGCCCGCCGAGGCGCGGCGCTGTCTGACCGCGGCGACGGACGATTTCGACTCACTTGGCCTGCCGGTCGAGCAGATCTGGTATCTCGGGGACGCGGTCGAGGGGGCGGACGTCGGGCGGCTGGAGGAGATGGCCGCCATGCAGGTCGAGCGGCTCGGGCGGTACGGAGTGCCGGTCAAGTACGTGCTCGGGAATCACGACTTCGACCATCTGACAAAGAGCCGCGGCGCGAGCGGGCGGGCGGCGGTGTTTCGCGACGCAGTGCGGGGCGTGCCGGCGTGGCGGACGACGGACACCGTCGTGTCGTTTTACTTCGTCGACCGCCTCGGCGAGTTCACCGTGTTGTTCCTATCGGACCATGCGGATCCGGCCGGGCGGTGGATCAGCACGCACGGGACCGTGCACGGGGACGCGCGGCTGTACCCGCACGGGGCGGCGGCTTACGAGCGGGTGCGAGACGAGATCGCGCGGGCGCCGGGGCCGGTCATCACCTGTTCGCACTACCCGTTCGCCGGCGGGAACCGGCCGAGCATGCTGCACGATCTGATGCTGCCGCTGCCGGCCAACGTCAAGCTGCACCTGTACGGGCACGCGCACATCGGCGACGGCGCGTGGGCCGGGAAGGATCTGTACCGCAAGATCGCATGCGTGGACGACCACCCGATCGTCCAGTGCGACGTCGCCAGCCTGGAGGACGGCCGCGGGAGCGCGATCCGGTCGGCCGTGCTGGAGGTGTACGAGGACCGGTCGCTCGGGCTGTACTTCCGGAACCACTCGGCGCGGCGATGGGAGGAGCAGCTGCTGCTGGACGGCGCGCGGGAACTGCGGGGAAACCCGGAGCCAGAAGCCCGAACCGCGAATCAATGACGAATGACGAAGCCCGAATGACTTCAAGGCCGACTTGAGTCATTCGGGCTTTGCCGTTTGGTTCGAGCTTCTGGTTTCGGGTTTCGGACTTCTGCGCCACGGCACTAGACTCCTCGCATGTCACCAGTCCCCGCTCCCGCTCGCTTCGCCGCCGTGATCTTCGACCTCGACGGGACGCTTGCGGACACGATCCCGCTGATCGTGTCGTCGTGGAACGCGGCGGTCGGGCCGATCGCGGGGCGCCAGTTCTCGCTGGCGGAGGTGATCGGGCGGTTCGGGCCGTCGGATACCGTGATGGTGCAACGGGAGGTCGCAGCGGACCGGGCGGCGGCGGCGGTCGAGGCGTACCACGCGCATTACGAGGCGCGGCACCACACGGTCGAGGTGTTCGACGGGGTGCGTGAGATGCTGGCGGACCTCGGCGGGGCGGGCGTGCCGATGGGGGTGATGACGGGGAAGGGGCGGCGGACGGCCGACATCACGCTGCGGCTGCTCGGATGGCGGGAGTTGTTCCCGGCGGTGGTGACCGGGGACGAGGCGGAGCGGCCGAAGCCGGCGCCGGACGGGCCGCTGGCGGTCGCGCGGATGCTGGGCGTGGAGCCAGCCCGCTGCGCGTATGTTGGGGACTCGCCCGGGGACGTGAAGGCCGGTCGGACAGCCGGGATGGCGACGATCGCCGCCGGGTGGCACGCGGTCTATCGGGAGAAGGTTCGCGCACTCGACCCGGATCACTGGGCGGACCACCCGCGCGACGTGGCGCGAATCGCGCTGGGGCCGGGCGCGATTTAAACGGATCGCGTCAGCCGTGGGATGCGTGCGCGCGAAGCGCATGAAATGCCGGGTTCGGCCGCTGGTAAAATGGTGAAAAAGATATGCACGCAGACGCATCTTTCGCTTGTGGATGATGCGCGGGTGCCGTTAGAATGGGGGCCGCACTTCTGTCCGAAACAATTCCAAGGATACGCACGCGGGGGACATGGGAGGACCGCTCCATGGCCAGCCTTGCCGACGTTGCGAAAGCCGCCGGGGTCAGCCTGACGACCGCCAGCCTCGTTTTGAACCGCCCGAAGCAGCCGAACCGGGTCAGCGACGCCTGCGCGCAGCGGGTGCGGGACGTCGCGCAGCGGGTCGGTTACATCCCGAACTACCACGCCCGGTCGATGAAGCTGGGGCGGGCGGAGGCGATCGCGGTCGCGATGGACGTGACGACGGCGGACGACAACGGGTCGACCGTGAGCGAGCTGGCGGACGCGTACTACAGCCACCTGATCGGGGGGATCGAGCTGCATTTGCGGGACGTCGGGTACCAGATGACGCTGATCGGCCCGAGCGGGCACGTCCGCGCGCCGCAGCGCGGGCTGGAGGGGCTGCGGCAGCGGCGGTTCGACGGGATGATCGTGCTTGGGGCGGTGGTGGTGGACCCGGGTCAACGGGCGCTGATGGCCGAGTCACCGGACTGCGCGATCGTGGCGATCGAGTACGCGGGCGAGACGCAGTTCCCGGTGGTGGACTACGACGAGCGGCTGGGGGTCGAGCTGGCGGTGGGGCATTTAGGCGATTTCGGGCACAAACGATTGCTTTGGGTCGGGCCGGAACCGGAGGTCGACGGGCGGGAAATGGGGCGACGGACGTCGCGGGAGACGCTGTTCGCCGAGGCCGCCGCGGCCGCGGGGGCGACGGTGGAGTTCTGCCGGTTCGTCCCGTACCACACGGTGGGGTGCGCGGAGCGCGCGGCGCAGGTCGAGCAGGCGCACGCGGCGGTGCGGCGGCACCTGCGGACGAGCGGGCGGGGGGCGTTCACGGCCGTCGTCGCCCACAACGACCCGATCGGGCTGGGGGCGTGTCGGGCGCTGGCGGAGGCGGACCTGCGCGTGCCGCGGGACGTGTCGGTGGTCGGGTCGGACGGGCTGGAGGCGGCGTTCGGGGTGCCGCGGTTGACGACGGTCGACCACCGGTTGTGCGACCTCGGGCGGCGGGCGGCGGAGCTGGTGATGGAGCTGGTGAACGACGAGGGGGCGCGGAAGCGGCTGCGGGGGACGCGCGAGGTGTTGCGGCCGGCGCTGGCAGTGGGCGAGAGCACGGGGCCGGTGGCGCGGGGGTGACGGGGTTCAGATGCCGCCGGTGGGGGTGGCGGTTTCGACGGCGGCGCCTTCTTCGGGCGGGGCGAAGCCGCGGCGCATCGTGTTTTCGGTGATCGTGCGGGGCCAGCAGAACTGCTGGAGGTAGTCGGGGCCGCCGGCCTTGGTGCCGATGCCGGAGAGCTTGTAGCCGCCGAACGGTTGGCGCTCGACGAGGGCGCCGGTGCACTTGCGGTTGATGTAGAGGTTGCCGACGCGGAACTCTTTGCGGACGCGGGCGATCGTGGACGGCGAGCGGGAGAAGAGGCCGCCGGTCAGGGCGTACTTCGTGCCGTTGGCGATCTCGAGGGCGTGGGCGAGGTCCTTGGCTTTGATGACGGACAGCACGGGGCCGAAGATCTCGTCCTGGGCGAGCTGGCTGTCGGGCGGGACGTCGACGAAGACGTGGGGGGCGACGTAGAACCCCTCGTCCTTCAGCGGGCCGGCGTCGCCGGCGTAGGCCAGGCGCGCCTTGTTCTTGTTCCGCTCTATGGTCTGAAGGATGCGCTTGTACGCGTCCTCGTCGATCACCGGGCCAACGCTCGTGCCGGGCTCTTCGGCGGGGCCGATCTTCAGGCTCTTGGCGACTTCCACGAGGCGGTTGACGAACTGGTCGTAGACGGGCGCGAGGACGATCGCGCGGGAGCAGGCGGAGCACTTCTGGCCGGCGTAGCCGAACGCGCTGGCGACCACGCCGTGGACGGCCTCGTCGAGGTCGGCGTCGTCGTCGACGATCACGGCGTTCTTGCCGCCCATCTCGGTGATCACCCGCTTGACGTGCGACTGGCCGTCGGGCGTGTCGCTGGCCTGCTTCTGGATGGCGAGCCCGACCTGGCGCGAGCCGGTGAACGCGATCACCGCCACGTCCGGGTGGTTGACGAGGGTGGGGCCGATTTCTTCGCCGACGCCGTTGAGCAGGTTGGCGACGCCGGGCGGGAAGCCGGCCTGCTCGAGCATCTCCATCAACTTCGCGCCGACGACGGCGGACTGCTCGGACGGCTTGATCACGACCGTGTTGCCGGTGACCAGGGCGGAGACGCTCATGCCGAGCAGGATCGCGAGCGGGAAGTTCCACGGGGCGATGACGACGGCGACGCCGCGCGGCTCGAGCAGGTTCTCGTTGGACTCGCCGGGGACGTCCTTGTGCCAGGGGCGGGCGATGCGGAGCATCTCGCGGGCGTAGTACTCGCAGTAGTCGATCGCCTCGGCGACGTCGCCGTCGGCCTCGCGCCACGGCTTGCCGGTCTCGTACGCTTCCCAGGCCATCAGCTCGAAGCGGCGCCTGCGGATCACGTCGGCGAGCTTGCGGACGAGGGCGGCGCGCTCCTCGGCGGGCGTGTCGCGCCAGGCGGGGAACGCGCGCTTCGCCGCGGCGACGGCCTGCTTCGCTTCGGCGGCGCGCCCGGCGGCGACGCGGCCGACGAGTTGGGACTTGTGGGACGGGTTGAGCGACTCGATCCACGCGCCGGTCTCGACCCGCTTGCCGTCGATCACCAGCGGGTAGAGCACGCCGAGCCGCCGCCAGACCTGGTGCATGGCCTCGGCCATGGCGGCGCGGCCGGGTTCCTGGGAGAAGTCGGTGAGGGGGGTATTCGAGAAGGGACCAGGGGACGAAGGGACTGAGGGACTAAGTGAGGAAGAGCCGTTGTCGTTCCCTTTGTCCCTTTGTCCCTTAGTCCCTCTGTCCCTGAGCAATTTCAACGGGTTCATCAGCAGCATCTCCTCGGGCACGTTCTCCAGGAAGCCCGCGCGCAGGAATGATTCGTTCGACGTGTTTTCCAGCAGGCGGCGGACGAGGTAGGCCATGCCGGGCAGAAGCGCGCCGACCGGGGCGTAGACGCGGACGCGCTGGTCCTTCGCGATCAGGGCGGCCTTGATCTCGTCGGCCATCCCGTAGAGCAGTTGGAACTCGATCGCGCCTTGCGGGACGTTGTGCGCCTCGGCGTGCGCGAGGGCGGAGGCGATCGAGCGGATGTTGTGCGACGCGATCGCGGGGCGGAGCGAGTCGTAGCGCTCGATCAGGAACGCGGCCTGGGCCTCGTAATTGGCGTCGGTCTGCGGCTTCTCGTCCCAGACGGGGATCGGCCAGTCGTTCTGGCGGGCGACGATCCGCTCGAAGTCCCAGTAGGCGCCCTTCACCAGGCGCACCCAGACCGGCGTGATCCGCCGGCGGCGGACCCACTCGGCCAAGGACCTCAGGTCGTCGCCGCACGACCTGAGGTACGCCTGGATTGCGATGCCGACGTCGCCCCAGTCGCGGAACTCGGCCTCTTCGAGCACTTCGCGGAAGATCCGGAGCGTGACGTCCTTGTAGGCGTACTGCTCCATGTCGAAGTTGACGAACACGCCGCGTTCTTTGGCGAGGCGGAGGATCGGGCGGAGGCGGTCGCGGACGGCGCGGCTGGTGCCGTCGGGGTCGATCGGGTCGAACTGGCTGTAGAGCGAGGAGAGCTTGACCGAGACGTTGACCTTCGGGATCGGGCCGAGGTGGTCGCGGTCGATCAGCGGGACCTCGGGCCAGTCGGCCGCGTCGTTGGCGAGGGTCTCGATCAGGTCGAGGTAGTACTTCTGGTAGGCGACCGCTTCGGACGCGGCGAGCACGGCCTCGCCGAGCAGGTCGAGCGTGAACGTCATCCGTCGGGCCCGCAGCGCGCGGGCGGCGGTGATCGCTTCCTGCGCGTCGGACGCGGCGATGAACCGGCGGGCCATCCGGCGGGTGTTCTTGAGCGTGGTGGCCGCGAGCATCCGGCCCATCAGGCCGCCGCTCGGCATCATCGACAGCCCGCCGCGGGCGGGCCAGGGCAGGCGGTCGCGCACCTCGCCGAGGTACTCGCGCAGGTGGCGGTTGACGGCGTCGGGGGTCGAGAGGGCGGGCAGGACGTCGACCAGGCGGAAGAGTTGGGCTTTGACGGCCTCGTCGGACATGCCGAGGGCCATCACCTTGCGGTCCCACCACGATTCGCCGGCCGGCGCCTCGCGGGCGAGCGTGAAGATCTCGCGGCCGAGCGCCTGCGTCCGCGCCTCGACGTTCACCGAAACGGCCGACTCGGTCGCCGCCAGATCCATGTGGAATCTTATGCCCGGCGGGGGGATTAAACACAACGCCGGCGGGGTGGACGCGAGATGGCTTACCGACTCGGGCGGAAGCCCGAAACCAGAATCCCGAATCAAACGACAAGCCCGAATGACCGAAGGCCACGCCTCCCGTCATTCGGGTTTCGGTCATTCGTCATTGATTCGGATTTCGGGCTTCTGGTTTCGCGCTTCCGCCGCTACTTCTTCGCCGCGGCCTTGGCCTTGCGTTCCTCGGCCTTTACGCGCTCGGCCCACGCGGAGTAGTTGCCGTCGAAGTCGACCATGCCGGGGGGTTGGATCACCCAGAGGCGCTCGGCGACCTGGTCGAGGAAGTAGCGGTCGTGGCTGACGCAGAGGATCGTGCCCTCGAACTGCTGGAGCGCGCCTTCGAGGGCCTCGCGGCTGGCGATGTCGAGGTGGTTGGTCGGCTCGTCGAGGACCAGGACGTTCGGGCGGTCGACCAGGAGCTGGGCGAGGCGGACGCGGGCCTTCTCGCCGCCGCTGAGCAGCTCGACGTGCTTCTCGAGGTCGTCGTTGCGGAACAGCATCAACGCCAGCACCTCGCGGGCGGACTTGTCGCTGATGCGGCGGCCCTCCTGGATGGCCTCCATCAGCGTGTGCTTCGGGTTGAGCATGTCGAGCCGCTGGTCGTAGTAGGCGATGTTGAGGTTCGCGCCCCACCGGACGACGCCGGCGGTGGGCTGCTCGGCGCCCATGAGCGTCTTGAGCATCGTGGTCTTGCCCGTGCCGTTGGCCCCGATGATGCCGACGCGTTCGCCGCGGGCGATCTCGGCGGAGATCTCGCTCCAGAGGGCGCGGCCGTCGTACGCCTTGGTCAGCTCGCGGACCTGGAGGACGCGGTCGCCGGCGCGCTGGTTGGAGTTCAGGTTGGCGAGGTTGACCGAGTGCTGGGTGGCGACGCGTTGGACGAGGTCTTCGCTGTTCTTCAGGCGCTCGAGGCGGGTCTCGCGGCCGCGAGCCTCCTTGGCGCGTTGGCCGGCCTTGAACCGCCGGACGAACTCCTCCTGCTTGGCGATGTCCTTTTGCTGGTTCTCGTAGGCGCGCTGCTGCGACAGCTCGGCGAGCGTCCGCTGCTCGACGTAGGCGGAGTAGTTGCCGGGGTAGCTGTCGATCTGCGCGCGGTTGAGCCAGACGATGCGGGTCGCGAGGCGGTCGAGCAGGAAGCGGTCGTGGGAGATCAGGACGACGGCGCCCTTGAACTCGGCGAGGTACCCTTCCAGCCACTCGATCGCGGCGAGGTCGAGGTGGTTGGTCGGCTCGTCGAGCAGGAGCAGGTCGGGCTCGGAGAGCAGCATCTTGGTCAGGGCTAGGCGGCTGCGCTGCCCGCCGGACAGAACACCGACCTTCTGCTCCCACGTCTCGCGCCCCAGGCCGACGCCGAGCAGCGTCGCCTCCATCTTGTGCTGCCAATCGTACCCGCCGGCGGCCTCGAACTGGTGCTGGACGTCGGTGTACTTGGCGAGCACCTTCTCGAGCGCGTCGCCCTCGACCTCGGCCATCCTGTGCTCGAGGTCGCGCATCTCGTGGGCGAGGTCGTGCAGCTCGGCGAACCCGAGCTCCGCCTCGTCGATCACCGTGTTCTCGAGGTCGAACTTGGGGTTCTGGACGAGGTAGCCGACCTTGACGCTCTTGCCGACGGCGACGGTGCCCTGGTCGGCCTGGACCTCGCCGGTCAGCATTTTGAACAAAGTGGACTTGCCGGCGCCGTTCGCGCCAATGAAGCCGACGCGCTCGCCCTCGTAGATCGACAGGTCCAGCTTCTCGAACAGGACCTTCTTGCGGAAGTGCTTCTCGACGTTGCTCAACGACACCAGCGCCATGGGGGCTCGCCTTCACCGCGGTAAAACGATTGACGCGCCCATCGCCACCGGCCGACCGACCGGCCGCGGCGCACGGGCGCGCGAAACGGCGGTTGTCGGCGATACCGGGAACAGAATCAACCGGCGGGCGCGGAGGCTTGCCGAGGCGGGTCAAAACTTTGTAACCCTTGCAACTGTTTTCCGGCTCGTGCGTCTATAAGAAGTTGACGGGCCGCGCGCCGGCGTGCGCCGGGGACGGACAAGGGCGGACATCCTGATCGCGGGTGCGCCACAAGTCGTTGGCAGGTCAGGATTTCGGGAATCTGGAGCAAATAATCATGTCGCTGAGACGTCGTCGAGCCATCGGGTGGGTGTTGTGTGCGGGGGTGGCGGCGGGCGCGCCGACGGCCCACGGCCAGGCGACGCCGCCGGTCAGGCCGCCGACGGCAGGGGGCGCGGGGGGAGCGGCGGCGGCGAAGGCGAAGGCGTCGCTCGAGCCGCTGCTGCAGCAGGGAGCCGACGCGCTGGCGGCGGGGCAGTACCAGGCCGCGCGCGAGGCGTTCCTGGACGCGATCCACATCGACCCGCGCAACGCCAAGGCGCACCACGGGGTCGCGCTCTGCCTGATGGCGCAGAAGGAGACGGCGAAGGCGGCACAGGTGTTCGACAAGGTCTTCACGCTGACCACCGCACCCGACCGCGCGACCGTCCTGAACGCCGCGGCGTGCCACATGGCCACGAAGGCGAACATGCGGGCGGCCAAAGTGATCAAGGACTACCTCGCCCGGGCCAAGGACCTCGACGAGCCGATGCTGAACGCGCTGGGCACCGCGCTGAGCGCGGCGACGTCGAACGAGCGGAAGAACCGGTTCTTTTCGGAGTGCGAGGCGTTCTACCTGACCGTCAACCGCAAGTTCGAGGAGGCCAAGCCCGGGTTCAAGCGGTTCGGGGCCGAGTGGCTGACGGCCCGCGACGCCGACGCGAAGAACGCCGCGATCGCGGCGCAGCGGCGGCAGCTCGACTCGCTGTCCGAGGCGATCGCGACGGCCGAGGAGCGGCTGGAGACGGCGACGAAGGAGTTCGACCGCCAGAAGTTCCTGCTCACCCGCGGCGAGCCGCCGAACAACTACTACTACGTCCAGGCGCAGACGACGTACGACCGGGCGAAGGAGAACCTTCAGGCGGCGCAGGAGCGGTACGAGACGCTGGCGAGCACGTTGCCGCGGCCGGCGTTCCCGCCGGAGATCCAGGTGGTCGCGATCGACAACGTGACCGCTCCGCCGGTCTCCACCCCCGTCGCGACCGTCGCCAGCGCCGACCCGCTCGGGTCGGGCGCCACGACGACCACGCCGAAGCCCAAGCCGGTGAAGCCGAAGCCGCCCAAGCCGGCCGACACCGACACGCCGACCCCGACCAAGGTGCCCGAGCCGGCCGCGCCGCCGGTCGCGCTCGAGCCCCCGCGTTCGACGCGGAAGGTGCGGATCACGCAGTACGCGGCGGCGTTCCCGGTGGCGGCCGACCTCGTCGTCACCAGCGCGGCGACCCTCGAGGAGGGCGCGACGCTGCAGCTCCAGGCGTCCGACGGCCAGAGCCTGAGCGCCGAGCTCGTGCGCAAGGACCCGGCGAGCGGCCTGGCGCTGCTGAAGGTGAGCGGCCGGAAGCTGATCCCGCTGGCGGTCGCCGACACGTTCGCCGGCGGGCCGGTGTCGTGCGCGTCGTTCCCGGCGGTCGACCTGTTCAGTCCGGCGGCGCAGGCGATCACCGGCTCGGCGCAGGCGCCCAAGGAGGGGTGGACGGTCTCGCTGAACGTGCACCCGCGGCTGGGCGGCGCGCCGGTGCTGTCGGGCGGGAAGGTCGTCGGCGTCTGCGTCGCCCCGCGCGACGCCGAGCGCGGCAAGCTGCCGGCGGTGCCGCTCGACGCGTTGAAGGCGTTCCTCGGCGGGGACGTGCAGCCGCCGGCCAAGGCGGCGGGGGACGCGCAGGCGGCACTGCTCCAGCTCGTGACGACCCGCGAGTCGGGCGGCGGCGCGGAGTAGCGCCGCGCCGTCCGACCCCGCGCCGTCGGTTAGACTGCGGCGCATGAGACTCACCGCCCTGCCGTCGTGCGCGATCGCGCTGCTGCTCTGCGCCGGCCGCTGCCCCGCCGCCGACGCGCCGCCGTTTCCGCCGCCGACCCCGGAGGCGTATCGCGGGATCGCGGTCCAGGTGGAGGCGAACCTGGCGCGCGACGTGCTAGCGAAGTGGTTCCCCGCCGCCGTCGACCGGGACGCGGGCGGCTTCTACGAGAACTTCAGGGAGGACTGGTCGCGCGGGCCGACCGGGCAGAAGTCGATCGTCTACCAGTCGCGGCTGACGTGGCTGTCCGCCCAGGCCGCCGCCCGCTTCCCGGACCGGTCCGCCGAGTACCTCGCGGCGACGCGTCACGGCGTCGCCGCGCTGGCGGACAAGCTGTGGGACAAGGACAAGGGCGGGTTCTTCTGGGCGGTGGACGACGCCGGCCGGCCGACCCGAGAGCGCGGCGACGAGAAGCACGCTTACGGGATCGCGTTCGGCATCTACGCCGCCGCGTCGAGCCATGCCGTCACCAAGGACGCCGCCGCGCTCGAGCTCGCCCAACGGGCGTTCCGCTGGCTCGATCGGCACGCGCACGACGCCCGGAACGGCGGGTACTTCGAGGCGCTGACCGGCGACGGCCACCCGATCCTCAGCCCTGCGGCGAACAGGCCGGCGGCCGACGCGATCGGCACGGCTTACGGCCGCAAGTCGATGAACACCCACATCCACCTGCTCGAGGCGATGACCGCGCTGCACGCGGTCTGGCCCGAGCCGGCCGTCCGCGCCCGGCTGGCCGAGCTGCACGACGTCGTCCTCACCAGGATCTACGCCGACCGCGGGAGCCAGCACCTCTACCTGTCGGCCGACTGGAAGCCGGTGCCGGGCCCTGACTCGTATGGCCATGACGTCGAGACCGCGTTCCTCCTCGCGGAGTCGGCCGAGGCGCTCGGCAAGCGCGACGACCCCGTCACCTGGCGCGCCGCCCGCCGCCTGGTCGATCACGCGCTCGACGCCGGCTTCGACCACGCGCGCGGCGGGTTCTACTACGAGGGCGCCGCCGCCGCCGCCAGCGGGCACGCCCGGCAGACGCAAAAGGTCTGGTGGGTGCAGGCCGAGGGGCTCAACGCGCTGCTGCTGATGCACGAGCGGTTCGGCCGCGAGACGCCGCGGTACTGGGAGGCGTTCGCCAAGACGTGGGCGTTCGTCTCGAAGCACCAGGTGGACGCGAAGCACGGCGGCTGGCACAACACGGTCAGCGCCGAGGGCGCCCCGACGCCCGGCCGGGCGAAGAGCGACCGGTGGACCGAGGGTTACCACCAGGGGCGGGCGCTGCTGACCGTCTCCGCACGCCTGCGCAATCTGGCCGACGGCCGCGGCCACGAGTAGGTCGAACGCCCGCCCGACGTTCAGCCGGCCCGCCTGCGGGCGGCCGCGCGGCCGGACGGCGGGTCGATTCGCGTGAGCGATTCGAGTGATGCGGCCCTGGTTCGGTTTCGGAATCAGCGGATCGGAGGCACGAGGAAATGCCAGACGGCGCCGCCTCTCGCCTTCTGTTCCTCCGTCAACGCGGCGTGCAGCACCCCGCGGAGCGCGTCGCATTGCGCCGGCGAGAGCTCTTCGACCGAGAAGTCGATGAACCCCCCGCCCGTGTGATACCCGTACATCAAGAAGTATTCCCAGTCGCCGCGCGTGTCCAAGACCGGCTCCGGTAGACCGCAACGGGCGAGATCATGCGCGTGGGTCCGCCGGAAGGCGTCCCAAATCTTCCGGTCCCTGAACCGCGATTTTCCCGCGCGGCGGAACGCCATCACCCGCAGAGTGTACCGGCTCATGAAAACCGCCAGTAGCCAGTCCGGCCCGGCGTTCCCGCTTTCTGCTTGATCCGGGATTCTGGTTTCGGATTTCGGGTTTCGCCCCTCAGATCAGCTTCTGCTGCCGCGCCCAAACGCCAACGACTGCCCAACTCGCCAGCGCCAGAAGCCCCCACCCCCAAGCCCTCGCCGGCAGGCGCTGGCCGTTCTCCCAGCGAAACAGTTTGACCGCCGCCGTGATCGCGGCCGCCCCCATGACGGCCAGGGCGGCGTAGTTGAACCCCGTGTAGTGGTTGGCGACGAAGAACGCGCGGTCGAACCGCGACACGTCGTACACGGCCGGGTCCATCGCCTGCACCGAGTATCGGCCGGGCAGGAACGCCGCGACCGTCCGCGCCCACGGCGGGAGCAGCGTCAGCTTTACGCCCACCCCGCCGATGATGATCATCGGGAGGAACACGCTCTGCCCGAGCGCCTGCACCGCGTGCGTGCTGTTGGCGACCATCGCGATCAGCAGCCCGATCCCGAGCAGCGCGAAGCTGACCATCGTGAACGCCCCCCAGAGCGCCCACGGGTCGCGCGGCGGCGGCATCTTGTAGACCGCCATCGCCAGCGCGACCTGGATCATCCCGGACGACGCGACCAGCACGTACCGCGCGAGCAGCACCGACGCGACCAGCGCGGTCGTCGGCATCGGCGTCAGGCGGTAGCGGCGCCAGACGCCGCGCTCGCGCTCCGACACGACCGCGACCGGCATCCCGAAGCACGCGCCGCCGAGGATCGTGATCGTCAGCAGTTGCCCGAGGCAGCGGGACATCTCGACGCCGGCGTTCTTCCCTTTCGCGTAGAACGCCGCGAACGCGAACAGGAAGAAGACCGGCACGACGTAACCGAACACGACCGCCTGCGGGTTGCGGAAGTTCAGCTTGAGCGTGATCAGGAAGTGGCGGAAGAACCCGTTCATCGGTGCGGCGGATTCTACGGACAACCGCGCCGCCGTGCGACCCGCGCGGCCGCGCGGTAGACTCCGCGTGCGCCCCTTAACCGGAGTAAACGCCCGATGCGAACCGTCCCCACCGCCCTCGCCCTCGTCGCCCTGCTCTGCCTGACCGCCGCCGCGCCCGCCGAAGACAAGAAGCCCGCCTCCGTGGACGGCACGTGGACGTGGACCTACAAGACCCGCGACGGCAAGGACGCCGAGGCCAAGCTGAAGCTGAAGCAGGACGGCGACAAGGTCACCGGCGTCTACGTCGCCCGCGAAGGCGCCGAAACCCCGATCGAGGACGGCAAACTCGCCGGCGACCAGCTCACGTTCGTCGTCAACCGCGAGATCGGCGGCAATCGAATGAAGTTCGACTACAAGGGCAAGGTCGACGGCGACAAGATCACCGGCAAGATCCTCTTCGGCCGCGAAAAGCCGACGCCGCACGAGTGGGAAGCCAAGCGGGCGAAGTAGGGCAGTCGGCCCACCCAGCCGCCGAGCGGCGGCAGACAATAGCCCCGGGCGCGAGCCCGGGGTTCACAACGAGCGAACCATCCAGCCCCGGAGGGGCGAAAGAATCCGCCGCCCCGCCGGGGATGACGTTCATCACATCGGCCCTCACGCCGGGGCTGCATTGGGTGCCGCTCCCGTGCCTAATCCCGCAGCCGCCGCCCCGTCAGCTCGATGAACACGTCCTCCAGCGACGGCTTGTGGATCTGCAGGTCCACCAGCTCCGTCCCGCCGGCGGCCTGCAGCCACGTGACCAGGTCGATGATCGTCCGGCTCGGGTGCGTCGTGTGCAGCGTCGCCGACGGGCCGTCGACCGTCGCCGACGTGACGGCCGCCAGCGCCGCCAGCCGCCCGCGGTCCGGCGCGGCCGTCGCCGTAAACGTCACCCGCGGCGTCGCCTTCGCGCCGGCCACCAGCTCGGCCGGCGTCCCGGTCGCGATGATCCGCCCGTGGTCGACGACCGCCAGCCGGTCGCAGAGCTGCTGCGCCTCCTCGATGTAGTGCGTCGTCAGCACGACCGTCTTCCCCGCCGCCCGCGTCCGGCGGATCACGTCGTGCAGCTCCCGCCGCGCCTGCGGGTCGAGCCCGGCCGTCGGCTCGTCGAGGAACAGGACGTCCGGGTCGTTGATCACCGCCAGCGCGATTGCCAGCCGCTGCCGCTGCCCGCCCGACAGCGTCTCGAACTTCGCGTCGGCCTTCTCCCCCAGCGAGAACTGCGCGATCAGGTCTCCGACGGGCACCGGCTTACGGTAAAAGCTGGCGAACAGCCGCAGCGCCTCGCGCGGCGTGATCTTGTCCGGCAGCGCGGTCGCCTGCAACGCCACGCCGATCCGCTGCTTCACCTCCCGCGGCCGGCGCAGCGCGTCCACCCCGCACAGCGTTACCGCCCCGGCGTCCGGCGCCCGCAACCCGATCGTGCACTCCAGCGTCGTCGTCTTCCCCGCCCCGTTCGGCCCGAGCAGCCCGAAGATCTCCCCCGCGTGAACGTCGAACGAGATCCCGCGCACCGCCTGCACGGGGCCGTACGACTTCACCAGATCCCGGACGGCGAGACGCGTGGAAGACATCGCGGGACAGAGGTTAGCGGCATCAGGGCGGGAGGTAAACGCCCCGCCCGCGGCATGCCCACTTCAGCGGGGCGCGGCCTTTCGAGCCTTCGACTCACTCCCCCGCCGGCTCTTCCGTGAATGCGACATACACCCGCGTCACGCCCGGCCCGAACGGCATGGCGGCCATCTGCACCCGCCACTTCAGCACCGCCGGCGCGGCGTTCCGCCGCCCCGACCGCTGCGCCGCCGTCACCCCCGCCTCCATGCCGTCCGAGCTCGGCGCCGCCGCCTGCGCCAAGTCCCACCACGGCCGCTTCACCGGGTCCGACTGCCCGGCCATCGCCGTCACGAGTTCCGCGTTCGGCTTCAACTCGGCCACCTTCGGGAAGATCGGGGCCTGCTCGAGCAGTTCCGGCAGCTCGACCGACGGCACGTCGAACCGCGCGTAGACCCGCTTCGCCCGCTCCACGTCCTGCTCGTGGCACTGCACCGCGTTCGCGGTCGGCGGCAGCATCAGATCGAGCGACGCCTGGATCGCCGCCCGCGCCGCCGGCCCCGACGAGTTCCGCGTCGCGTCCGTCGCCGGCGCCCGGTACGTGAACCCGAGGTACAGCCCCCCCGCCAGCAGCGCGAGGATCACGATCGTTCCGATCACGGGACGTTTCATGGTCGCACCAACTCCCCCTGAGCGCGGCGCCCACACCGGCGCATCACACGACAAATCTATCGGCGGGCGCCTGCGCTGTCATTGACCTGAATCGGTCCGTTTCGCCGCCCTACGGCTTCGCCCGCTCGTTCGCCGTGATCACCATCCGAACCGCTTCCGCCATCAGTTTGGCGCCTTCGGCATTGGGGTGAACCTTGTCGGGAACGAGGTCCGCGCGGTCGGCCAGCGCGCCGTAAAGGTCGATCACCCGCGCGCCGGTCTCCTTCGCGACCTGATCGAGCAGCGGGATCACCTCGTTCTTGATCACCTCGTCCCGGATGCCGAAGTTGCCCGGAAACGCCGGCACCGGGCGACAAACGTACACCGTCGGCTTGCTCGGCAGGTTCTGGAACTCCTGCACGAGGGCCTTGGCGTCGGCGGCGAACTCGTCCTTGAACTTCCAGTTGTGCGGCTTCGTGTCGTTCGTCCCCAGCTTGATCACGACGACGTCGGGCGCAAAGTCCTTTGCGGATTGGAGGGCTTTCTCTTTCCAGTAGGGGTGGTCGCCCTTCTTCAGCATCGTCCGCCCGGAAACGCCGAAGTTCCGCACCTCGTACGCATCCCCCAGCAGGGCCTGGAGTTGACCCGGGTAGGCGTTGGCCTTCGGGTCCTTGATCCCCGACCCCGCTGTGATCGAGTCGCCGACGCACGCCACCCTCGTCTTCCCCGCCGGCTTGTCCTGCGCGAGGGCCGGGAGGGCAACGACCAGCGACGCGACGACCGACAACAGGGTGCCTTTCATAGGCCGCTGATTGTCAATTACGCAGCGCCACCGGTCAATCGGCAGGCGGGGGAGGCGGCTTCGACGACCCGGGCAAATCCATCGACGTGTCCGCGCTCGCCGCCCAGGAGGGTGACGGGCGACCCAATGCGGCGACGCGACCGCTAACACGTTTCGCGGTGTGTCCGCAGGGCCGGCCTGCCCCTTTCCCTGCAACATCGCCGTCCGCCGGCCCTAATGTACGTATAATCGCGCGCCCGCGAGCGGGCGTGCGCGTGTGTACCCGCGTCCCCGCGCCGCCCCACCCGAGGAACCGCCCGATGACTCTTCCCCTGAAGGCCTTCGCCGCGATCGCCGCCGCCGCCGCCCTCCTCGCATTCGCCCCCGCCGCCCCCGCCGCCGACCAGCCCGTCACCCTCCCCTACACCCAGCCGGACAAGGACGGCAACCAGTGGATGGTCCACTTCTACGGCTACCTCCAGCAGCAGGGGAACATGCCGGTCTACTCCAGCACCGGCGTGCTGACGATCAACGGCACCAGCGCGTCCGGCCGCGTCCAGCGGCAGGCCAAGCTCGACGGCAAGACCGGCGAGCTCGTCCTCGACAACGTCCCGATCGGCACGTTCTCGATCACCCGCCGCTTCCAATTCAACAAGGACGAGGGGTACGTCCGGATCGTCGACGTGATCAAGAACACCCAGCCCCGCGACCAGCAGGTCCAGCTCGCGATGAACGCCAACGCCAACTACGGCATCCAGAGCGGCCAGGTCGTCCCCGACCCGAAGAAGAAAGGGCAGAACACCGCCTGGGTCGGGCAGACGTCCGGCAACGGAAAGGCGATCGTCGAGATCTTCAACGGCGCGGGGGCCAAGACGCCGTTCAACGTCGACTACCAGCAGAACAACAACCAGGTCGTCGGCAACATGAGCCTGACGATCCCGGCCAACAAGGAGGTCGCCCTGATGCACTTCCACGCCGTCGCCAACAGCGCGAACGACGGCCAGGAGTTCGTCAAGAAGTTCAAGGAGTCAAAGGCGATGCGCGACCTCGCCCCCTCCCTCCGCAAGCTGATCGTCAACTTCAACGCCGCCTCCGCCTTCTACGGCGATTACGAGGTGCTCCGCGGCGATTTGTTCGACGTCGTCGAGATGCGCACCGGCGACCAGTTCCGCGGCAACCTGAAGGACGCCAACTACAAGATCGCCACGTTCTACGGCCCGGTCGAGGTGCCCGCCGAGAAGGTGATCTCGATCGTCAGTCTCGGCGCGGTCCGTTCCCGGCAGCTCCTGTTCACCGTCGACGGCGACGTGATCGGCGGCACGCTCGACAAGGACAAGATCGCGCTCGAGTTGTCCGACGGGCAGACGATGGACGTCCCGCTCGCCCAGATCGCCCGCGTTGGGTACCGCAAGCGCGCCAACGAGCCCGAGGACCCCGCGTTCGACAAGCCCTACGTCCTGATGCGCACCGGCGAGCGGATCGCGATCCAGATGCCGGCCGACCCGATCACGGTCCACACCCGCTTCGGCCCGATGAAGCTCAGGCCCGAGCAGCTGACCGCGATCGCGTTCCAGAACGAGGAGCACGCCGTCCACGAGGTCCGGATGGCCGACGGCACCCGCCTCGCCGCGCTGGTCGACGCGGTCATGTTCGAGGCCAAGCTCGCCGGCGGGGAGCAGGCGATCAAGTTCCCGCTAACGACCGCCGCCCGGCTCCAGTTCAAGCCCGACCAGGCCGCCGCCGACGCCGCCGCGGACGACCAGGCCCCGCAGCTCAAGCTGACCAACGAGGAACTGATGGTCGGCTCGCTGTCGGGCAAGCTGAAGCTCGACACCGGCTTCAGCGCCCTGACGCTCGACGCCGAGGGCATCAAGACGCTCGCCCGGGTCAAGGACTCCCCGTCCGACGTCCAGGTCGCCCTGTGGGACGACACCAGCTTCCGCGGCCAACTCCAGGAGCCCGAGGTCGTCTGCGTCACCAGGGGCGGCCTCGAGGTGCGCGTCCCGATCGCGCTGATCGACGAGTACACCCAGCCGCTCCCCAAGCCGTCGGGCGCGATGGTCAACAAGATCAAGGAGCTGGTCACCGAGCTGAACGCCGACGACTGGAACGCCCGCCAGAAGGCCCAGGAAAAGCTCTCCACTATGGGCACGATCACCGCCAGCGTCCTCCGCGACCTGCGCGCGACCCAGCCCGAGGAGGCCCAGTCCCGCATCGACCAGATCCTCGCGACGCTGGAGAAGAAGAAGTAGGGGAGGCACGCGCGAGGAACGCTCCCTCGTTACGACGCTGCCCAGTGTCGTAACGAGGGAGACTGCCCAGCTCGTTTACACCCCCCGCGCGTGGATGTACGTTCCCCGCCATGGCCTACCTCCTGATCCCCGGCCGCCACCTCTGCAACACGACGTTCCAGGAGCGCTACCTCTCGCGCGTCCTCCACCGCCCCCCGGCCGACCTCGAGCTGCTCCACCCCGCCCCGCCCGAGTTCACCGGCAAGCTCGACACCATCCTCTTCGCCGTCACGTCCGCCAACCAGGCCAACTCCCGCTACAACCCGATCGAGTTCCACGTCCGCGCGGTCGGCGTCGACCGCTTCGCCCGCCACCTCCGCAGCGGCCTGCCCGACACCCGGTTCCGGATCGTCGGCGTCCCGCACTTCGGCCCCACCGAGCGGTTTGCCCGCAACACGCTCCGCGAGCTCGAGGAACAGACCGAACAGGACCTCCGCCCGTCCCCGCGCAACACGCTGGTCGTCTGCTCGACGCCGGCCGTCATCGCCCAGTACGCCGAGCTCGGGTACGGCATCCTGCCCGCCGAGCTCGACGCCGCCAGCCTCGCCGCCGGCGCGCCGAAGTGGCTCGCACCCAACCCGATCGACCTGGTCCGCCGCGCTGCCGAGCTCGGCGAGCGGTGGTCAAACGATCCCTACCTCGCCGAGCACCTCCACCCGGCGACGCGGTCGCTCTGGCTCGACTACCCGCAGGTCCCCGAGCGCGTCACCCGCCTCTACCGCGACCCGCTGCTGAACGACGAGGGGTCGCTGACCAAGGAGCGGAACTACGCCGTCTACGCGTTCGCCATGAGCAACCCGGCCACGATCGAGGCCAAGTACCGCGACATCGCCGACGCGATCCGCCCCGGCAAGATCGTCGACGAGGGGTGCGCCGACGCCGCGCTGCTCGTCCCGATCGCCCGCGACTTCCCCGACTCCGACCTCGTTGGCATCGAGATCACCGGCGAGTTCATGGCCCAGTGCCGCGAACGCCAGCGCCGCGGCGACTTCGGCGGCACCTACGTCCACTTCCACCAGCGCAACTTGATGGACGACATCTTCGAGGAAAACTCGATCGACATCACGATCTGCAACTCGACCGTCCACGAACTCTGGAGCTACGGCCGACAGGCCGACACGCTCCGCCCCTACCTCGCCCGCAAGTTCCGCCAGACCCGCCGCGGCGGCCGCATCGTCGTCCGCGACGTCGTCGCCCCCGAGGACATGGCCCGCGAGGTCCACCTCTGGCTGAACGACACCGACGGTTCGAACGCCGATCCGCTGAAAATGTGCCCGGACGCCGACTCCCTGCAGAAGCACCTCGACGGCCTGTCCACCGCCGCGCGGTTCCGCCGCTTCGCCCGCGACTTCCTCGCCGCCGAGCGGCAGGGGGGTCACCGCTCCGCCGACACAGCCGTCGCCTACCGCGAGGAAACGATCGACGGCCGGCGGTACGTCGTCCTGTCGCTCAAGCACGCCGCCGAGTTCCTCGCCAAGAAGGACTACACCGACTCCTGGGACAGCGAGATGCACGAGGAGTTCACCTACTGGCCCCTGAGCACCTGGCGTTCAGAACTGGAGGCGGCCGGCTTCCGCATGCTCCCCAATTCCCGCGCCTACGCCAACGCATGGATCATCGACAACCGTTTCAAGGGAAAAGCCGAACTGTTCCGGCGGGAGGGGGGGTCGCTGGTGGGGATGGGGTATCCAGTGACGAACGTGGTGGTGGTGGCGGAGAAGGGGTAACGGGGTTACTGTATTCGCATAAAAAAACAGTCGAGTGCGGACAAAACGCGCAATGTCCGCTTGTTGATCGACTTAATGCCGGTCTCTTGGGTCTTCAGCTACAGCCGCCGAATCATTTCTCCTAATATCCCTAAACGACCCAGATTAACCTTCCGATAGAGTTTCTGGCGGGCGTCAGGGTCGTGACGCCGCATTGCACACTCGGGAACTTTCGCAGGGAGTTGTTATGGCTCAGCCGGAAATGTCTTTCGCACAAGCGCTTAACGAAGCCAAGGGCGTGATCGTGCAGTTGTCGACCCGCGTCAAGGCCGACGCGGACAAGGTTCGTTCGCAGCAGCAGACGATCGTCAGCCAGTCGGCGACGATCGCGCAGCAGGAGTCGCGGATCAAGGAGCAGGAGGCCGCCGCGGCTCGCCACGCGGCGGAGCTGGCCGCGTCGCAGGAGCGCGTCCGCCAAGCCGACGCCGCCCGCGAGCACGCCGAAGCGATCCTGAACCGTCAGGGCGAGAAGATCACCGGGCTGGAGTCGGCCAACGCCGAGCTCGAGGCGCGGGTCGCGGACCTTCAGTCGCGGCTGGCCGACCTCGGCCAGGAGCGCGACGCGCTGCGGGCGCAGCTGCCGAGCGACGAGGACGCGGCCGCGCTGGCGGCGATGGCGCAGTTGCTGACCAAGGCCGCGCCGGCGATCGAGAAGGCGAAGAAGAGCGCCCCGGCCGGCGGGATGCGGATCGCCGGGAGCGACGACGCGGTCGCCGAGGCGGCGTAGGCCTGCCGGAGCCTCACGCGCTGGATGCATTCTCCTTTTGGCAGCACGGCTCGTCCCGAGGACCCCGGGACGAGCCGTGCTGTTGCGCCGCGCGGGCGGACGGGCGCGGCACGTCGGGCGGGGCGGGGCTGCGAACGCTGCCCTGCCGGCCGAGGCGAGGCCCGCCGAGGCGGTCGAGGGTGTGTCGCTCCTTCCTCACTCGGCCGCGGCGCGCGCCAGGGCGGCGAGGGCGGGCACGGTCGTCCCGAGTTTCGGGCGGCCGTCGCGGGTGTTGCAGGCGACGACGACCGCCGCCGTCTGCTCGATCGCCGTGGCAAGGCGCGGGTCGCACCCGGGGTCGAGCGCCTGCTGGGCGAGCAGGGCCTGGAGCGCGTAGGCGGTGTTGGTGACGCCGCGGGCATTGAACTCGTCTACGACCGACCGTGCCGCGAGGGCGGCGGCCTTTCGCGCGGCATCACGGGCGTCGGCATGGTCGTCCGGTAGGACGGCCGCGAGCGTCGCGACGCCGCGCAGGATGAGCAGGTGGTGCGTGGTCTTCGCGACGTGCGGGTCGACCCAGCGGCCGGTGTCGAGTTGGCCCGGCGCGAGGCCGATTTCCCACTTCTCGACCGCGGCGTCGGCGTACTTGCGGTTCTTGGTCGCGCGGAACGCCTCGGCCAACAGGTGCACGGACAGGGCGGTGTAGGTGGCGTTGCGGACGCACGGCTGGGCGGCGGCCCAGTCGGCGGCGCGGAGGCCGGCGGCGAGCCACTCGCCGTTGGCGTACACCCGCCCGGCCGTCAGCAGCGCGACGCCGGCCTCGGCGGTGTCGAACTGGCTGCCGCCGTCCTCCGCGACCGACACGACCCACCGCGTCGGCCCCGCCTTCGCCCCGGCGGCCCGCGCCTCGGGGAACGGCAGGTGCCCCTCCTTCTGTTGCAGGGCCGACAGGATGAAGCACGCGCCGGCGACCAGCGAGTCGATTTTCGCGACCTGCTCCGGGCGGTGCTTGCGCAGCGCGTCGCGGAGGTCGCAGCAGGCGGTCACGATTTCCGCGTAGTGCCGCGCCATCTGGTCCGGCAGCGGCCGCCCGGCGGCGATCTGACCGAACTGGGCCCGATCCTCGTCGAGCGCGGCGAGGAAGAGGTCGACGGCCGCGCGGCGCGACGGCGGCCTGACCTCGACGCGCCGGCCGGGCGTGACGGCGTCGGGCAGGCCGGCCTGATCGGCCAGCGCGCGGCGGAGGTCGGCGGTCACGGCCGCGACGGCTGGGCGGTCCTTGGCGCGCGTGGCCTGGTCGAGCGCGGCGCGGAGGCGCGCGACGTCGGCGGCCATCTCCGGGGTCGGGTGGTAGATCGGCACGCCGCCCATGGATCGGCCGCCGGCGTCGAGGCCGACGGCCGTTTCCGCTTCGCTCACGGCGCGCTCGGCGTCGGTCGCCTTGCCTGCGGCGAGGAGGTCTTTCGCCCGCAGGCCGAGTTCCTTCACCTTCGCGACCAGTGCCGGCTCGCCCCGGTGCCGCGCGAGTTGTTGCGCGGCGGTCAGCCGGACCTGGGCGGCGGGCCAGGTCAGTGGCGGCGGCGCCGGATCCGCCGCGAGCGCGACCCGCGCCGCGGTGGGCGGGAGGAGCATTGCGAAGAGGATGACGAGCTGCGCCGCCATGGGCCGATCCGCTCGGGCCGCTGTCCGATAACCGTTTCGCCGCGACGCGCGACCTCGCGCGCCGCACCTTCGTTTCATCGTCGAACGGCCGCGGGCGCTGATGGCGATCCGGGAGTCGGGCGGGTCTGAGGTCCGGGAGTCCCGTGTCACGACCCTCCCGATCGCTACGCCCGTCAAAGCTTCGCCGTCCGCGGCCCGGACCGGCCGGGGCGGCTCGGCCGCTCGACCTGAACAGGGCCGCCGGGAAGCTTCGAGCGCCGCCGGCGGTTTGGTGTTGCGAACGACGACCTCCGACTTCCCCAGCCGTTCGAGATGGTCGACGCGGCCGGAGGGCCCGGCGATTGAGAGGCGTCGCCGGGAGACGCGCGGGCGGGTCAACCGGCCCGCCCGCGCCGTCGTTCACGCGCAAGACCGCCGCCGGATTCGCCGCCCCGCGCGTCAGAGGCGTGACGGCCATGCCGTCGTGCCCGTGCCATGCCGCCGCCCGCGCCAGCCCGTCCCGCGACGCCCGCGCCCGCCGCCCAACCGCTGCACCCGTTCCGCTGGGACGTCACCCGCCGCGAGCGGTTGGGCCGGCTGTTATCCGGTGCCCCGGCGGACAGCTACGCGGAGTTCGCCGACGACCTACGCGCCTGCTGCGGCCGCGTCGTCAGCGCCGCCGCGCACCTCGCCGCCCCCGCCGGCGAGCCGGACCTGTTCTTCGTCGGGCGGTCGCCCGAGAGCCTGTTCGACTACCTCCGCGGGCTGTGTGCCGGTACCCCGTGGTCCGACCGCCTGCGGCCGCTCCACTTCTCGATGCGCGGCGAGGACGTCGACGCCCGAAACGTCCGCAACCGCCACCCGGCGGGCCTCGCCTCGCTGCGCGCCTACCTCGCGGCGCTCGCCCTCGACCCGCGCTCGCTCGCCGCGCGCGGGCGGCCGGCGGTCTTCGTCGACCTCGTCTGCAACGGCCGGACGTTCGCGAACCTCGTCGGCCTGCTCCGGCGGTGGTGCCGCGACGTCGGCGTCGGCTGGCACGCCGCCCGGCGCGCGGTGCGGTTGGTCGGGATCGTCGACCGCGGGTCGGAGCCGTGGCGCGGCTACCGCTGGGACCGCCACGGCCCCGGCATCGACCGCCTGCCGCGCGGCGCGGTTCGCGCCGTTCCGGTACGCTGGCGCCTCTGGGACTACCTCGGCAACCGTCAGCCGAAGCTGGCCCAGTCCTACCCGCCGGCGGCGTGGGGGGACGAGCGGGTCGGCCGGCCGTTCCGCAGCCCGGACCACGCGCCGGCGCTGCGGCTGGCAGTCCGGCTGTACGAGACGGCCGGCGGCGTCGACGAGCGCGAACGGTTCATCGCCCTCCTGGACGAGCTCGGCGGCCTGCGCCTGGCGTCCCTGCGCGGACTGGCGTCCGGACTCCGCCGCCACCAGTCACGGGGCCTCAGCCCGCCCGTTCGACGTTGCCAAATTTGTTGTCCGTTGGCGGTTCCAACCGGTAAGATGCGGCCTCGCCCCGTGGCGGCGGCCCGCGCGCCACCGCCGGGGGGCGGTCACGTCGTTCGTCGAGCGAGCAGGGGGGACGCGGAGTGGAAGGTACACGTCTGACGGCGGAGGTGGCGGCGATGGCAACGCGCGTCTTTCCCCCCATGCCCGAGATCGGTCGGCCCGAGACGTACTACGCGAAGATGGTGCACCGGGCCGACAAGGTCGGCGACACGTTCGGGCACGAGGCGTACAAGGTCGGCCAGTACGTGACCCTCGCGATGGCCCCGAACCTGACGTGGGAGCAGAAGCTGAAGTACCTGACGCACGCGCTGAAGCGCCACTGCCAGCCGCCGCCGTTCCCGGACGACGAGGTCTGGATGTTCTACCGCCAACTCGCGGACCTGGTCCGCACGCATGCCGGGCAGGAGGCGCTGCGGCTGGCGAGCATCGAAGACGACCTGTACGCCGCCCGCCTCTCGATGGGGCAGACCGCCGACCGGATCGCCGAGGACGCTGAGCTGTTCTTCGCCCGCCTGTGCCCCGGCGAGGCGACGCCGGAGTGGTTCAACGAGGAGGACTACCGCCAGCTCAAGATGATCCGGGACCAGTGGGTGTGACGAGGCGCCGCACGGCGCGTTGCCCGTCAAACCATATCTGCCCGCCGGCGCTTGGGGAGTTGCCGTTGAAGCTTTCGCGCGGCCCCCGTCGATAGATTACCCATCATGAACGCACATCCGGGCACAGGGGTTGGGTCGGCCGCGTCGGAAGCCACGGTCTCGGTCGCCGTTCTGGTCCCCGCCGACCGCGACCGCCGCCGCGAGAACCGCCGGCCGGTTCAGAGCAAGGCGACGCTGGCCGTCCTCGACGGCCCGCTCGCCGGCAGCTCGTACGACGTGCTGACGCGCGACTTGTCGCTCAGCGGGATCTCGTTCCTGTTGCGCGACGCGCTGGCGGTCGGGCAGAACTGCCGGATCGACATCCAGACGCCCGGGGGCACGACCGCGCACCTCTGCGAGGTCGTCCGCTCCCGCCCCGTCTCCAACGGCCGCCACGAGATGGCCGTCCAGTTCCGCGGCAGGCCCTGATTTAAGTTCCCGCCCCTGCCTCAGACCTTCGCCGCCTAATTATGTAACCCTTCAAACGCCTTCCGTACAAGGCGTTAAGGGCGGAAGAATTAAGTAAGGGTTCTGACCGGCGCGCGCCCATTTCTCCCGCCCCGCGCGAACAACTGCCCCCCGAACGGCATATCGAATGACGGGGGGAACGACCAACCGCCGTTCCCCGCCGTGGAAGTTCTTTTAGCGCGACGGCAGTCCGGGAAGACCGACGTCGCAGGAGTTGTTCGGTATGACCACGTCTACGTCCGACGGATCCAGTTTTCGATCGGTGCCGCTCGTCCAGGCCGAGGGCCGGCTGGGGCAGATCCTTCAGCGGGTCTGCCGCGAGAAGGGGCGCGTCGAGATCCGCGACGGCGAACACGCGTGCGTCCTGATCAGCAAGGAGGAGCTCCAGTCCCTCGAGGAGGCGCTGGAGATCCTCGCGAACACGTCCGACGTCCGCCGGATCACTCAGACGATCGCGGCGATCACGCACACGGTCGCGCAGGGCCCGCTGGTCGCCACCACGACGACCTGCACCTGCACGACGACCCGCACGAACTGAGCTGCCGCGGGACGCGGACGCGCCCCCGGCACCCCCGCGCCGGGGCCGAGCGCTTAGGAGCCACGCCGACGATCGACCGGGCTCGTCAAAGGCCCTAGCACCGCCCTGGGTCTGTTGCCGCGCGTTGCCTACGGCAACTGCAACATCGGCACCACCTGCTCGGGCGGCGCGACGAAGCCGTCGTCTCCGCCGTCGTCGTCGGGCGCTGGCGCCATTCCCGTGCCGAGCGCCGCCTTCTCCAACTGCCGCGACAGCCGGTTCAGGATCACCTCGATCCGCTGCGCCGCCTCGGCCGGCGCCTTGGGCCGCAACTCGCTCAGCACGCTCATGACCGGCGGGCCGATCGCCAGGATCTGGCTCTGCGCCCGGTCGCGGACCTTCCAGTCGTCGGCGTCGAGGTCCTTCGCGACCTGCCTGATCCGCTCGATCACGGGCGGGCTCGGCACCGGCAGCGGCTGATCGTACCGGTCGAGCAGGGCGATCGGCACGCGGATGCTCACGCCGCACTTCAGCAGGCACGTCACGTGGGATTCGACCAGCCGGCCGGAGATCGTCGAGTCGTCCCACAGGGTGACCTGCACGTCGTGGTCGCCGCCGCTGCCGCCGCCGCCGCCGCCGCCGGGCCGGCCTGGGCCGCCGTGCGCGAGCGACTTCACCTGGTTCCCGTCGACGTGCAACGTGTCGAACGGCGTCTCGACCGACAGCGTCCCGCCGAGCGTGCCGACCAGCACGTCGTGGTTCGCCAGCGCCATCGTCGGCGTCAGGTGGGTCGTCTCCTGCTCGGCGGCGAACGCGAACCGCAGCAGGGCCGCGGTTGGCAACCGTACCCGCTGTTCCCCGGTCCCCCCCGCGGCGGTGCCGGGTCCGGCGAGCGCCAGATCGAACGTGCCCGTGGCGAGGAGGCCGGAGAGCTTCGTGCCGTCGGTCAGGTGGACCGCGGGGACGTTGTTGTCGTCGCCCTGGAAGACGATCGACGCGACGACCGCCGGGCTGAGTCGCACCGGCCCGGCCGGCGTCGCGAGTTGGAAGTCTTCGGCCGGCGGCCGCACCCGCACCCGTTCCCCGCTCCGCAGGTGCGCCACCGCCTTGTTCTCGAAGTTCCACTCGTCCGGCTCGCCGGGCCGCCGCCGGAAGCCGAGCCGCGTCACCTGCGACAGCGGGACGGTCGTCACCTGCCCGCCGGTCAGCTGCAGCTTGACCGCGTCGGCGTCCAGCCGCCCGCCGAACACCTCCCCCTCCGCCGTCACCAGGAGCTGCGTCGCCCGGTGCGCGCCGACGTTGATCAGGCAGACGACCTGCGCCGCCGGCAGCGTGACCGGGCCGTACAGCGTCTGTAGCCGGAAGCGATCGGCATTGACGGTTCCGCGGTAGCTGTCGCCGCCGCGGAGCTCGACGACGTCCAGGGCGTCCCCGCGGAGCACCTCGAGGTCGCCGACGAACGCGTCGCCGCCGGGGAAGTTGACGACCCGTCGCCGGACGTCTTTCGGGAGCGACGCGAGCAGGTCCTTGTCGCGCGCGCCGCGCCACGCCTCGGCCGCCGCCTCCGCCGACGCTCGCCGCAGTTGCACGTGGACGACCGCGACCGTCTGGCGGGCGGGCACCTCGACGTCGTAGAGGACGTTGACGTTGTCGTCGTTCTGCTGGTATTGGAACCGCGGCAGCACCTTCGCGCCGCGGCCGGCCCCGACCATCGCGACGGCGTTGTTCATGTCGCCGATGGCGTACCCGACCGCCGGCCGCTTCGCCTTCCGCTCGTCCACCAGCGGCACCGCGGCCTGCACCGCCTGCCCCATGTTGAAGTAACAGCGGAGTTGCACCCGCGCGGTCGAGCCGGTCGGGTTCTCGATCACCTCGGTGAACCGCACGGCCCCGAGCGCCGGCAGGTGCGCGATCCGCCGCGAGATGTTGACGTTGCCCAGCGGCATCGGCGGGAGCGCGAGCTCGTGCCGCGCCGCGTCCAGCGTCGCCTGCGGGTTGGGCGACTGGTACTGCGCGTTGTTGTTCACGAAGAGCCGGCCGCCCCCGTCGTACAGGTCGTTTCCGCCGTCACCGATCGACCCGTCGTACTGCACGTCCCACTGCGCGCCGGTGCCGTCGCTGAACACGTACGGCAGCGGCACCGCGCCGTGTTGCTGCTGCGCGGATGCCGCCGGCCCGCCCGCGAGCGAACAGAGGGCCACGAGGATCAGGCGACGAACGACGTTGGGCGTCATAGAAGACCCGCGCGGGGTGGGCGTCCCCGGTCACGAGTATACCCGTCGGCGGATTCCCGGAGGGGCGAAACTTGCGGCGCGTTCCCTTCAAGCGGAATCCCGCCCGCGCCGCCGGGCTACTTCTTCAGAAAGTTGGCGAGCAGCCGCTCGCCCTGCTCGGTGAGGAAGCTCTCCGGGTGGTACTGCACCCCCTCGAGCGGCCACGACTTGTGCCGCACGCCCATGATCTCGTCGTCGGCCGTCCACGCGGTGATCTCGTACTCCGGGGGCAGCGTGCCGCGGCGGATGATCAGGCTGTGGTAGCGGGTCGCGGTGAACGGGTTGGGCATGCCGGCGTAGAGCGTCCGCCCGTCGTGGTGGATCTGGTCGGTCTTCCCGTGCATCAGCTTCGCCGCCCGCTCGACGACCGCGCCGGCCGTGAACCCGATGCACTGGTGGCCCAGGCAGACCCCCAGCACCGGCAGCTTCGGGCCGAAGTGGCGGATGATGTCGTTGGACACCCCCCCCTCGCGGGGGGTGCACGGGCCGGGCGAAATCACGACGTGCGTCGGCTTGAGCGCCTCGACCTGCTCCACCGTGACCTTGTCGTTGCGGAACACCTCCATCCGCAGGGACGGGCCGCCGACTTCGCCCAGCTTTTGAACGAGGTTGTACGTGAACGAGTCGTAGTTATCGATCAGAACGAGCATGGCGGACCAGAGCGTAGGGGAAGCGTCCGCCAAAGTAAAAGTGAGGGACGCGGGCGGACGTTGGGCGTGGCGCGGTTCACTTTTCCAGGGTCGCGAGGTACTTCTGCCCTTCGCCCTTCAGGTTCGCGTCGGGGCAGTTGGGCAGGGCCTTTCGCAGGGCCGTTGCCACTTTCTCCCCCGCTAGACCGCCGGTCTGCCCCTTCGCTGGGGGGAGGGCGATGCGGATGACCGCCAGCGCGGACTCGGCTTTGACTTGGGGGTCGTCAAGCGTGGTGGCGGCGGCGTCGAAGAACAACTCGCCGCGCTCGGTGGCGAGGCCGCCGAGCAGCATTTTGCGCTCGTCGGGGCGGGGCGCCGCGGCGAGGGCTTGGGCGTAGGCCGAGGCTTTTTCTGTGGGGGGCATGGTCGTGGCGACTTTTAGAACCTGGGCGACGCCGCGGACGGCGGTGATGCGGCGGTCGGCGTCCTTTTCCTGTTTCGCGACGTCCAGCAGGGGGGTGACGGCCGCCCCGTCCGCCCATTCCGCCAGGGCCCGCAGGGCGCCGTCACGGAGGGCTGCGGATTCTTTCGATCGCAGGTCCGCCAGCACGGCGTCGAGCGCCCGCTTTCCGCCCAGTTTCGCGAGGCCGCGCGCGATTGCCGCGCGCTTCTCCGCCTTTGCGTCGGTCATCGCGGACAGGAACGGCTCGACGCGTTGGTCGGCGTTCGGAGACTGACTCGCGGCTGCGACGGCGGCGCGGATCGCGGCCGATTCTTCGCCCGCGTCCGTCGCCTTGACCGCGAGCGCGATCAGCGCCGGTGCATCGTCTTGGCCGGCCAGCTTTTCCATTGCCCGGAGCGCGGCGAGGCGGACGCCGGCGTTACCGTCGCTTGCCTGTTCCAGCACGGCCGCCTTTTGCCCCCGCGCGGCCCGGCTCGCCAGCAGTTCGATCAGCGCGACCTTCGCCTTCTCCGGCAGTTTGGGCAGGGCCCCCGCCGCGGACGCCAGCGGGCGCTCGCCGGGGATCCGGGCCAGCATCTCCGCCGCGGGCTTCGCGACGGCCGGTTCGTCCGATTGCACGCGGTCGATCAGCGTCGGGATCGCCTGTTCCTGCCCGAGCGACAGGAGCGTCGTCAGTGCCGCGACCCGCACCGCCGCGCCGGTGTCCTGCGTCGCCGCGACAACGGCGTCCCGCGCGGCGGCGTCCTTCCGCGCGGCCAGGGCGTTCAGGTACGCGATCTTCACCTCCGGCTGTGTGGCCGACTTCATGCGGTCGACCAGCACGAGCGTGACGTTCTTGTCCGGCAGGCGTGCTACCGCGTGGAGGATCGCAGCCCGCATTTCGCGGTCACCGGCGTCGGCGAACGTCAGCACCTCGGCCAGCGCGGCGGTGCCTTGGATCTCGACCAGCAGTCGTGCGGCGGCCCCGCGGACGTTGCTGGCGGTCTGGGCGTCGGCCGCGAACCGCCTGGCGAGCTGCACGGCGGCGTCGGCCTTCCCGGCAACCGCCAGACGCTGTGCCAACAGCAGCGACCACGCCTGCAACCGCGACCGCTCGTACGCCTCCTTCGTGTTTTCCAGCGCGACGGTGAGTGCCTCGGCCACGCCGGCGTCGCCGACGTTCGCCAGGGCCCAGAGGGCCGTCATCCGCAGTGGTTTGTCCTCGCCGGTGACGTGCGGGCGGATCGCGTCGGCCGCGCCGGCCACGCGCAACGACCCCAGCGCCTTGACGACACCGGCTTTCGCGTCGGCCGTCGCGGTCGGGAGACCGCGGAGGAGCGCCTGGCCTGCCGCGGGGGTGCCGATGGCTTCCAGCGCCGCGGCCGCGTGGCCGGCGACTTTCTCGTCACCCAGGAGTCCCGCGAGCGCGGGGACGGCGTCGTCCCGGCCGACCTCCGCCAACCGCTCGACGAGGAACGACCGGATCTCCCAATCCGCCTGCCCGGACAGCGACTCGGCGAGGCCCTTCACCAGTGCCGCCCGCGCCTCCTCCCCGCCGCGCCCGCCGGCGAAGCGCGAGAGCGCGGTCACGGCGTAGCGCGCGGCGGTGTCGTCCTTGCCCGTCGTCCCCAGCGGGACGAGCAGCCCGCACACCTCGCGCACGGCCGGCACCCCGCCCTGCATGATCCGCGCCGCCAGCGCCGCCTCTGCGGCGGGGTTCGCGGCGGGCATCTGGGCGACGGTCTCCGTCACGTAACTCGCGCCGGCGACCGACGGCACCAGCGCGATCACGACAATCAACCTGATCAAGTTCATCGCGATACCCTCAACCCCCGTTTCGCGCCCTCTGCGTCTCCGCGGTGATCTTGCCGATCCTCAGATGTGCCACGGCCCGCGCATCGGCTGGCGGACCAGGCGGTTGGCCTGCTCGTCGTCGACGAACCGCTGCTTGGCGGGGTCGAAAAGAAGGCTCCGGCCGAGTTGGACCGCGGTCTTCGCGATGTTGATCAGCGTGCACGAGCGGTGCCCGTTCTGCTCGTTGAGCGCGAAGGTCTTACGGTTGCGAACCGCGTCGACGAAGTTGGTCACCTGCGGCTCGGGGTCGGGGAAGGATTCGAGCATTTTCGTCAGGCCGACCGGGTCGGTCTTCATGCCGGGGTAGACCTTGCCGTCGGGCCCCTGGAGGAACGGGGCGTCCTTCTCGCGGTCCTCGCCGTCGAGCACGATCTTGCAGCCGTCGGCGTAGGTCAACTCGACGCGCCGCCAGGGGAGGACGGCGTCGTAGTGTTGGGGCGCGGTATCGACCTCGACGCTGACGGGGCTTTCGTCGTCCTTGCCGAGGATGTACTGGGTCGGGTCGAGGTAGTGCTGGCCCATGTCGCCCAGCCCGCCGCCGTCGTAGTCCCAGTAGCCGCGGAAGGAGCCGTGGACGCGGTGCTTCGCGTACGGCTTGTACGGCGCGGGACCGAGCCACATGTCGTAGTCGAGTTCCTTCGGCGGCGCCTCGGGCTTGAGGTTGGTCTTGCCGCCCCAGATGTCGAGCTTCCAGCCGAACCCGGTCGCGCTGTTCAGCGTCACTGTCAGCGGCCAGCCGAGCATGCCGCTCTGGACGAGCTTCTTGATCGGGCGGACCGGCGCGCGCATGCCGTAGAAGTTGTCTTTGAAGCGGAACCACGTGTTCAGCCGGAAGATGCGGCCGTTGCGCTGGACGGCCTCGACGACCTTCTCGCCCTCGTAGATCGTGCGGGTCATCGGCTTTTCGCACCAGATGTCCTTGCCGGCCTCGGCGGCGGCGACGCTCATCAACCCGTGCCAGTGGGGCGGGGTCGGGATGTGGACGATGTCGACGTCCTTGCGGTCGAGGATCTCGCGCCAGTCCTTGTACCCCTTGGCGTCGGGGCCGGCTTCTTTCAGACCGGCGGCGAGGCGCTGCTCGTCGACGTCGCAGACGGCGAGCAGGCGGCACTCGGTGTTGATCGACTTGACGTGCCCCATGCCCATGCCGCCGCAGCCGATGACGGCGCGGGTCGGCTGCTCGCTGGGGGGGGTGACGCCCGGGCCGCCCAGGACGTGCCGCGGGACGATCGTGAACCCGGCCGCGGCCGCGGTCGCCGCCGCCATGAACCGCCGTCGCGATATCGGACCTCGCCTGATGCCCATGTGCGTCGCCTCTCCTGGAATTGCGGGTTCGGACGGTTCCCGCGCGGCCGCGCGGGGAGGGGCGCGGATCATAATCTACCGCACCGCAACCACCTACCCCGCGCGCCGCGGCACCGTTGCACGCTCAACCATGTCTCGATGTCAGCCGAAGAACCTGGGGGCGCCCATTTGTGACCCGGGGGGCCCCGGACATCCTGAAAAGGGGAGAGGGACTCGCGCGGATGCTTCACGCACCTGTATCGCCGACACCACCGGCCGCCGCGACGCCGCCGGCCCGGCTACGGCCGCCGCGCGGCCCCTGCCCGTCGCGCGGGGTTCGGGCGCGGGTGATGATCCCGCTGGCGACGGTCGTGGTGCTGTTGACGGCGACCGTCATCGTCCAGTCTGTCGTCCATTACCGGGCGCAAGTCGCCGCCGCCGGGTCCGCCCACGCCCCCGCCGCCGCGAGGGCGCGCGTGATCCTGCTGATGACTGCGGGCGGCGCGGCCGTCGCCGGACTGGGGGTGCTCGGGGTGTTTCACCGGCTGCTCGGGCGGGTCGAGCGGGACCTGGCGCGGGCGACGGGCGGCCGCGAGCGCGCGGTCGCCCGCGGCGCGCGGGCGGTGCAGAAGTTGGCTCACGTCCGCGACCAGATCGCGCTGCTCGAGCGGCAGTCGGCGATGGCGGCGGAGCTCGAGCGGGCCCGCGCGCAGGCCGAGGCCGCCAGCCGGGCGAAGACCGCGGTGCTGGCGAACGTCGCGCGGGAGGTGCGGACGCCGACGACGGCGATCCTCGGGTACGCCGACCTGCTGGCCGCCGACCCCGCCACCGCCGGGTCGGCGGAGCGGCGGGCGGCGGCGGTCGCGGTGATCCGCCGCAACGGCGACCATTTGCTCGCGCTGGTCAACGACGTGCTGGACCTGTCGCAGATCGCGGCGGGCGCGATGGCGGTCGAGCGGGCGCCGTGCGCGCTGGGGCCGCTGGTCGACCGGGCCGCGGCCGAGGCGCGCCGGCAGGCCGGGGAGAAGGGACTGGCGTTCGCGGTCGAGTACGGGGGCGCGGCCGACGGCCCGTCGCCCGACGACTTCGTCCACACCGACGCGCACCGGGTTCGCCAGGCGCTGGGTCACCTGCTCGCCAACGCGGTGAAGTTCACGCCGGCGGGGTCGGTACGTTTGGTGGTCTCTCGCGAGTCCACCGCGACCGCCGACGCGCCCCGCCTCCGCTTCGACGTGATGGACACCGGCGTCGGCATCAGCGACGACCAGCGGCCGGCGCTGTTCCAGCCGTTCACGCAGGGGGACGGGTCGAACGCCCGACGGTTCGGTGGCGCGGGGCTGGGGCTTTCGATCGCGAAGGGGCTCGCGACGCTGCTGGGCGGGGACGTGACGTTCACCAGCCGCCCGCGGGAGGGGAGCTGCTTCAGCCTCGTCATCGACGTTGCGCCGCCCGCCGGCGGGCAACCGGCGGCGCCCGACGGTGCCGCGGCCGCCGCCGCGCCGCCGACGGCCGCCCCCGCGCCCGCGGGCCCGCTGCGCGCGCGGGTGCTGCTGGTCGAGGACGCGCCGGACAACCAGCTCCTGATCGGGCACCACCTGCGGGCCGCCGGCGCGGACGTGACGGTCGCCGAGAACGGCGCGGTCGGGCTGAACCAGGCGCTGGTCGCCGCGGCGGCGGGCGCGCCGTTCGATTTGATCCTGATGGACATGCAGATGCCGTACATGGACGGTTACACGGCCGCCGCGGCGCTAAGGTCGCAGGGGATCGGCACGCCGATCGTCGCGCTGACGGCCAACGCGATGCCGGAGGACCGCGCGAAGTGCGTGCAGGCGGGGTGCACGGACTACCTGAGCAAGCCGGTCGACCGGCGGGCGCTACTGGCGGCCGTGCGCCGGCACGTCGCGGCGACCGTGACGGTGCCGCACGCCGCATGACCGGCGGCCAGGGGCGCCTGCGCGACCCCGCCGCGGGCCGGCCGAACGAGTGGCTTGGAGACCAGGCGGTTCAGGGAGGAGGCGGCGGCCGCCCACCGCGAGACCGGACGCGCGTCACCCGCTTTCCCTGGCGTGAAGGCGCTGCGCGAACGGCCTGTGGCGTGTCGTCGCCGCCGCCCTGCTCCTCCGCAATCCGCCGCAGCAGCTTGATCTGGCCGGCGTGGTAGATGTCGTGGAACGCGACGCCGTGGATCAGCTTGACGGATTTCGGCGTCAACCGCGCCGCCGGCAGGCCGGCGACGGCCGCGCGCAGCCGCCCGTGGACGTCCGCCAGCATTCGCAGGTCCGCGCGCCACGCCGCCTGCGTCACCTCGGGCGGGAGGGCGGGCCAGTTGCTCCCCTCGCGCGCGAACGGCGTGCGGCCGGCGAGCTTGTTCAGCACGCGGTGCTTCCAGTAGGCGGCGTGGAGCGCCTGCTCCCAGACCGTCTTCCGCCGGCCGACCCGTCGCGCGGCGGCGGCGGCGTCCACCCCGCGGAGCGCGCCGGTCAGGTTCGGCCCGTGCCACGACGCGCGGTCGTACGCGTGGTCGAGGACGCCGAGGAGCAACGCCCGCGTCGCCTCCACTGTCCGGCTCATCGCGCGGCACGCCTCGGGAGCTTCCGCCGCATCACCCACGCGCCCAGCGCCATCCCCGCCCAGACGCCCGCCGGCAGCGGCACGTTCGCCCCGGGCCCGCCGCCCGGGTTGCCCGGCCCGCCGGGCGAGACCACCTGGAACTGGATCTCGAGTTCGGCGGTCTCCCGCACGTTGGCCGTGCCGCCGCCCACCGCGCGGGCCGAGAACGTGTACTGGCCGGGCACCAGCGCGCCGCCCTCGTTGAACACCTTCGAGTCGATCCCGGGCATCAGCGATTCGTCGCTGAAGATGTACTCGATCCCGTTCGGCCCGGTCAGGTTGACGAGGAAGCTCGTGTAAAATCCCGGGTCGGGGTAGACCGGGGACGACACGATCCCCGCGCCGGTCAGGCTCCACGTGCCGGGCGCGTCGAGCGTGAACGTGATCTCGAACGTCGAGTCGGCGAGCGTGATCGGGTTGGGGAGCGTGCGCGTGTCGCTGACCGCGCGGGTGAAGACGTTGGCGGTCAGCGTGTCGCCGCCGGCGACGCCGAACGAGGAGTTCTGCGCCGCCGTCATCGTCGACGTCTCCGCGTTGAAGTTGACCTGCGCGACGGCGGTCTGCGAGAACGGGTTGGCGTCGGGCGCGGTGATCGTCTGACCGGCCGGCGGGTTCGAGATGCTCGCCTCGACCGATCGGTTGTGCGACTGGACGATCACCCCCGCGTCCGCACCGACCGACACCAAGCCCAGACCCAGAACGGCCGCACCCACGAATCGACGCATTGGTTCCTCCTTAGGAACAGTCAGACCGGGACCGAGACCGTGTGCACCCACGCGCACGCGCCTCCCGCGCCCGCCACTCTCGTGCCCGGCCGCTCACAGTCAAGCAAAATCGGGTTAGGAAACGAGAACGCCGGCGGAGCGGGGCTCCGCCGGCGCAATCTGTGAACGCTCCGCGAACCGGACGGTTACTTCGCGTCCGCCTTCGCCTCCAGCGGCTTGTTCATCTCTTCGATCTGCTTCTGGATCTGCTCGAGCGTGAACTTGATCGGCTGGCGCTTCTTGTCCTGATCCATGTACTGCTCGGCCGACGGCCGCTGCGACTTCACGCCGTCCTCGGGGACGTCGACTTTGGCCGTCCAGACGATCGCGTTGAGGATCGTCTTGCGGAAGTCGTCCTTCCACCAGTTGATGTGGTTGTGGCCGCCGGTGCAGCCGAACCCGCGGGTGCCGTTCTTGTTCTCGCTGACCCAGACGACGTGTTCGGCGACGTTCTTGCCGACGTCGGCGCGGACGTGCTCGTTGCCGCCGTGCGGGCTGTCCTTGCCCTTTCGGGTGCTGTCGGGGGGAACGGCGGACAAGATCGGCGTGACGCCGTCCATGTTCTCGCGGAACCGCATGTGGTAGTACCACTCGTCCTGCGTCCAGAACGGGCGGACGCCGCGGGTGACCGGGTGCTGGGGCAGCTTGTCGAACGTCGCCCGCCAGTGCGGGTTGACCGAGTAGAACGTCTCGAAGTACCCGCCGAGCCACTTGAGGAACTCGGGCCGCCCGGACGACGGCTTGGCCTTGTCGTCGCCCGGCTCGACCGCGTAGTGGATCGCACCGACCGCCACGCCCTTCTCGTTGAGCGCGTCGAGCTGCTTGAGGTTCGGCAGCACCATGTGGCCGTTGCCGCCGTCGCTGTACATGACGACCGCGGCTGCGCCGTCGAAGACCTTCTCGTCCTTCGGCCAGCCGTTCTCATGGACGACCGCCTCGATTGACAGGCCGGACTCGTTGAGCGCCTTGGCCAGCAGGCGGCAGCCGGCGTTGTGCTCGTGGTCGCCGGGGCCGTGGGACGGCTTGCCGGCGACGAAGACGACCTTCTTCTTTTCCTGCGCCACGGCCGACCCGCAGCACAATAATCCGATCAGCAACGCCGTCACGATCCGCTTCATGTCGAACCTCCGCAGGGGCACAGGGGGGAACTCGATCCGCGCTTGTTCTACCCGTTGCGCGGGGGGATGTTAAGCGGAAGGAGGAGGGGGGAGGGATGAGGTGTGAATCGGGTCACGGCGGGCGGGTTGACCGTATCACAGGCCCCCCGCACGTGTCTTCGCCTGAACACGGGCGGGGCGCCCGTGATACGGGGCTGACGGCGTAGGGGGGCGCGGCGGCGTCACTGCGCGGTTCGAACTGTACCCGGCGGGGCGTAACCCTTGGCCGCGTCGTCCAGCACCAGCGCCCAGTCGCCCGGGCCCGGCGGCGCGAACGCGGTCCGGCCGGCCGCGCGGTCGAACGTGCCGATTTCCTTAGCCGACCCGTCCCGCGGGTCGAACCACCACGCCCGTACCCGTTCGCCGCCCAGCCGGCCGAGGTCGACGTGGATCGTCCGCTCGCCCGGGAGGTACGCGATCAGGAACGATTGGTCGGACGCCACCGCCGTTACCGTGTGATCGTTCTTGCCGAACCCGTTCTTCGGGTCCGCCACCCGTTCCCCCTTCGCGTCGGGCACGAGCAGCGCCCACGGGCGGGACTCCAGCAAGCCGCGCAGGTGCGCCAGGCTCGCCGCCCCGGGCAGCTCCAGCGCCTTGCGCCAGTCCTTGTTGAACGCCCACGCCGGCGAGCCGTACGCGTGCCCGGTCGCCCCGGACAGCACCGACCAGTACGCCTGCTTCCGCGCCTGGGTCGCCGAGCCCCAGTCGCCGTGCTCCCCCTCGTAGGTCGACTCGCCGAGGAAGAACGGGCGGATCGGCGTCTTGGGGTACTCCTTGTGGTTGACCTCGTACACGTCCGGCTGGTTCTTGTTCCACGCCTTGTTGAACCCGCGGAAGTAGGTGTACGTCATCGACACGTCCAGCCACGCCTCGTCCGCCGGCCAGACGTCGGTGCTCGAGTGGCTCGACGCGGCGTGGTACGTGACGAGCTGCGTCGGCGCGGCCGCCTTGAGCCCGAGGCCGATTTGCCGCCAGTTGTCGCGGTCGGCGCCGGGGTCGTTGTCGCCGCCGAGGATCCAGAGGACGTGGTCGAGCTTCGCGTACCGCCGGCCGAGCCACTCACCCAGCGCCCGGCACTTCTCCGGCCCGTTCGCGGCCATCGGCTTGGGCTGCTTTGTCTTGCCGTCGCGGCCGGCCCACCCCTCGCCGCAGCAGCCGTGCCAGAGCGGGGCGATCGCGACTACGAGGCCGAGCCGCCGCGCCTCGGCCAGGACGCCGTCGACGTGCGCGAAGTACCCCTCGTCCGGGGCCGCGAAGTCGTGTTGTTCGCCGAACGGCAGCCGCCCCGCGCGGTCGCGGTGGTTGAGGAACCCGGTCAGGTGGACCTGCACGACGTTGAACCGCTGCCGCCGCCGCGCCGCGAGGTACTCGGCCGCCTCGTCCGCCGTCAGCCGCGTGAACAAGTGCCACGCCGTGTCCGCGTGGTACAGGAACGGCCGCCCGCTGGCGTCGACCAGCCGCCGCCGGTCCTCCGACACCTTCAGCGGCAGCTTCGCCTCCGCCGCGTCGCGCGCGGCCGGCCCGGCCGTCGCCGGCGGCGCGAGCAGCCCCGCTGCCAGCCATCCGGCCACCACCACGACGACGCCCCACGCGCTCCGCGGACTCGTGTTCATCCGGGTGAACATCCCCGCCCGCCGCTCCCCCTGTCAACAGCGCCGCCCAAAGGGAGAGCCCGCACCAACCGGCGGGCGACGGGCGTCAGATGACGCCCATCGCGACCATGGCCCGCGCGACCTTGATGAACCCGGCGATGTTTGCCCCGTTCACGTAGTTGCCCGGCGTGCCGAACGCGGCGGCCGTCTCGAAGCAGCGCGCGTGGACGTCCCGCATGATCCCGGCCAGCTTCTGCTCGGTGTACTCGAACGTCCACGCGTCGCGGCTGGCGTTCTGCTGCATCTCCAGCGCGCTGGTCGCCACCCCGCCCGCGTTCGCCGCCTTGCCGGGCCCGAACAGGACGCCGGCGTCGAGGAAGACCGAGACGCCCTCGGGCGTGGTCGGCATGTTCGCCCCCTCGGCGACGGCGATGGCGCCGTTGCGCACCAGCGTCGCCGCGTCCGCGCCGTGCAGCTCGTTCTGCGTCGCGCACGGCAGGGCGACGTCGCACGAGACGTCCCAGATGTTGCCGCCGGCGCGGTAGTGGGCGTGGCGGTGGGCATCCGCGTAGTCGGCGATCCGCCGCCGCTCGACCTCCTTGATCCGCCGCACCGTCGCCAGGTCGATCCCCCGCTCGTCGACGACGACCCCGGACGAGTCCGAGCAGGCGACGACCGTCCCGCCGAGCTGCTGCACCTTCTGGATCGCGTAGATCGCGACGTTCCCGGACCCCGAAACGACGACCCGCTTCCCGGCCAGCGACTGACCGCGCGTGCGGAGCATCTCCTCGGTGAAGTAAACGAGGCCGTACCCGGTCGCTTCGGTGCGGACCAGCGCGCCGCCCCAGTCCAGGCCCTTGCCGGTCAGCACGCCGGACTCGTACCGGTTCGTGATCCGCTTGTACTGCCCGAATAGGTAGCCGATCTCCCGGCCGCCGACGCCGATGTCGCCGGCCGGGACGTCGGTGTACTCGCCGAGGTGGCGGTAGAGCTCGGTCATGAAGCTCTGGCAGAACCGCATGACCTCGCCGTCGCTCCTGCCCTTAGGGTCGAAGTCGCTGCCGCCCTTGCCGCCGCCGATCGGCATGCCGGTCAGCGCGTTCTTGAAGATCTGCTCGAACCCGAGGAACTTGACGATCCCGAGGTAGACGGACGGGTGGAATCGCAGCCCGCCCTTGTACGGCCCCAGCGCGCTGTTGAACTCGACGCGGAACCCGCGGTTGATCTTCACCTCGCCTCGGTCGTCCTGCCACGGCACGCGGAAGATGATCTGCCGCTCCGGCTCGCAGACCCGTTCGACGATCTTGTGCCGCGCGAACTCCGGGTGCTTGGCCAGCACCGGCCCGAGCGACTCGAGCACCTCGCGGACCGCCTGGTGGAACTCGACTTCCCCCGGGTTCCGCCGGACGACGTCGTGCAGCACCGGCTCGATCTTCTCGTCGATCTGCGTCGTAACCATGCGCGTCAGCTCCTCCGCCGGGGGCACTCGATCGACCGGCTGCGCAGGTTACCCGCCACGCCCGGCCGCGGGCGACTGCCGATAAACCCGACCCGCAGCACGTGGTGGACACGAGGGTGGGCGTACCACAGCGCGTGGTGTTCGGCGGCGGCAAGGTGGTCACGAGCGTGGCTGATTCGTCCTTCGCCGTTTCCCGCAACTCCCCATCAGCCCGCTTTCCCTCACAATACTCTCATGTTTCCGGTTGGCACGAACGGCCGGACTCCCTAGATTACGGGGTCACCTCAACCTTGGGATTTTCTATGGCAGACGGGAAGACGCGGATCTTGCTGGCGGACGACCACGACCTGCTGCGCGCGGGGCTGCGGGCGCTGCTGAAGGGGCGGCCGGACCTGGAGCTCGTGGCCGAGGCGGCCGACGGGCGGACGGCGGTGCGGCT
>JAESGR010000136.1_pt1 | contig 123098 bp, 116 predicted proteins | sample 9269771 | NCBI WGS metagenome assembly JAESGR01 (sample SAMN15739572, study PRJNA653492) | algae metagenome | isolation source: Chroococcus sp. CMT-3BRIN-NPC107 and co-occurring heterotrophs from well... | place: USA: Clark Mountains Wilderness, California | collected 2010-04-18
GGCCCTGCACCACCGCGACGCGGGCGGAGACGGCGCTCATGGATCTCGCGATGTCGTCGGCCAGCGAGATCACCCGCGAGGACTTGGTGCCCGGCGCAGGCTCAAGCTCGTAGAGCGTCACAACGGGGCCGGGATGGACGTGGATCACCTCGCCCTTCACCCCGAAGTCGCGGATCACCCGCTCGAGCCGGCCGGCCGTCTCTTCGAGGATGTCCTCGGCGACCACGGGCGCTTCCGTAGCGACAGGCTCGGCCAGGAACTCCAGGTGGGGCAGCTCGTACCCGGCCTGCACCCTCGCGGAGCGGGTCGGCGCGCGCTCGCGGGCCAGCGGCGGCAGGATCTCGATCGCGACGTCCTCGGGCTCGGCGGCCTCGCAGGCGTCCGGCTCCGAGGCGACGCGGACCGGAGCCGCCGCACCGGCATCGTAGAGGAAGAGGTAGCCGGCATCGGCCACGTCCGAGAGGTCGACGCCGAGCGCCGGCGCCGGGACCTCCTCGGCGTCCGCAGTCGCGGTCGCAGCCTCGGCAAACGCCTCCTCCGCGGGTGCGGGCTCCTCCTCCGGCCATCCCTCGATGCGGTAGAGGTCCGGCCGCACGAACGTGGCGTTGTGGGCCGCCAGCGCCGGGCTCGACAGGCTCGGCGCGATGTCCGGGAGGTTGACGTCGTTCGCCGGCACCGGCAGGGCTTCGATGCAGGCTTCCTCGGCAGGCGACTGGTCCTGCGCGCAAACGGGCTCGTCGCCGGCCTCCGCGGGCTTCTCGAGATCTTCCACGGCTGCCTCGGGCGCGGGCTCCTCGATGCGCGCCTCGCCGATGAGGTCCGCCCAGGCGCTTTCCGCGAGGGTCCACTCGTCTTCGATCTCCGCCTCGGTCACGACGCGCGCCCGTTCCGCAGGCGCAGGACGCGCGGTCTCGGGGGCCACAGGCCTGGCGACGGCCACCGGCCCGGCGGGCTCCGGCCGCAACCGGCCGCTGCGCTCCTGGAGGACTCGGTCGGGGGTGCGGGTGAAGCGCACGCCGTCGGCGGCGATGAAGGCCTGGCGCCAGGCCGGCTCGTTCACCTGGATCGGCTTCACCGGCGCGGCCGCCCGGGGGCCGGGCAGGACGGGCAGGATCGAGGGGACCGGCGCGGCCGCTTCGGGCGCGCGGCGTGGCGCGGCTGCGACCGGTCCGGCGCGGTTCTGGTCGAGGGGACGCTGATTCGCTGTCGGGTCGGAGAAGGCCGGATTTGCTTTTGTCGGGTGCATGGAAGCCGAGGGGTTGGAGCGGCGCGGATCAGGCTGCTGCTGATGTCCCCCTGAAGGTCGGTCCGAACGGTAAAGAGAGGGTTGAAGGCGCCCCTTACTCTCCGGCCCCGAACAGGCGCGATCCACGGCCTTTGCTCCCGCCGCGGCAACGCGGTGCGCGTCGCGCCCGCGCTCCGAAGCGCCCGGCGCCTTGTCCCGCCGGGATTTTACAGGTCCGAACGGGCGCAACCTTGCGCAATCGCGCCGTGGCAACCTCCCGTTAACCATGCCGGGTGAGATTGCAGCAACCAACGCGAGGAGCCGTCATGCACCGCATCCGCCGCCTGAAGCGCCTGAAATCCGCTGCGGCGAAACCCGCCCGTCCGGCCGTCCGGTCGCGCAAGCCGAAGGCGCTCGCCCCACGCGCGCTGCGGGCGCTGTCGAAGACCGAACTCGTCGCCCTCGCGCTCGACCTCCAGAGGCGCGTCGACGGCCCGGCGCCCGCACCGGCGGCGGCCGACGTCCCTCCGGCGCGCGCTGCCTCCCTCGTGATCGCCACCTCCGTGCGCTCCGGCCAGTCCATCGAGTTCCCGGACGGCGACGTCACCGTGATCGGCTCGGTCGGCTCGGGCGCCGAGATCGTCGCGGGCGGCTCGGTGCACATCTATGGAACGCTGCGAGGGCGCGCGATCGCCGGCGTCAACGGCGACTCTTCCGCCCGCGTGTTCTGCCAGAACCTCCAGGCGGAGCTCATCTCCATCGACGGGCACTACCGCGTCGCCGAGAACTTCGACCCCCGGCTGCGGGGCCGGCCCATGCAGGCCTATCTCGACGGCATGAAGATGGTGCTCGCGCCTCTCGACGGCGAGGCTCCTCTCGACGGGATGGGCGACAGCCGCCTCCGCGCCCTCGGCGGCTGGGGTGCGGCCGCGCGCGTGAAGTCCCTGATCGGGCTCAGCACCCGCCGCGATCCGGCCGGCGCCGAGCCGGCCCTCCGGTAGGCGCGGTTCCGCAGTCGCCGCGGCCCGTCAGGCCACCCGCTTTTCCTGCATCGCTTCCGGCTCGCCGACGGCCTCGGCCGGCACCGCAAGCCCCGGGACCGGCACCTCGATGGTGCAGCGGACGCCCGATTCGGGATAGGCGAACCGCACGGTGCCGCCCACCCGCTCGAAGCTCGTCGTGATGAGGCGCGTCCCGAACCCGAGCCGCTGCGGCGGCGCGACGGGCGGGCCGCCGCGCTCGGTCCAGGCCAGGCGGAGCAGCGGATCGGGCTCGGCCGCCCGGACCGACCACGCGACGTCCACCTCCCCTGCCCCGTTCGAGAGCGCGCCGTATTTCGCCGCGTTGGTGGTGAGTTCGTGCACGACGAGGCCGAAGCTCAGGGCCAGGCCCGGCGGCAGGTCGATCGACGGTCCGGTGAGCTGCACGCGGCTGGCGTCGTCCTGCAGGTAGGGCGCGAGCTCCGCCTTCAGGAGATCGGTGAGGCCCGCCGCAGCCCAGTCGGTCTCGGTGAGGAGCGCGTAGGTCGAGGACAGCGCCATCAGCCGCTCGTCGAAGCTGGCGCCGAAGGCCGTCAGGTCGGGCGCGCTGCGCAGCGTCTGGCGCGCGATCGACTGCACCGTCGCAAGAGTGTTCTTAACCCGGTGATTCAGCTCCGCGACGAGCACCTCCTTCTGCTTGAGGGCCTCCTCGAGTTCGGCGGTGCGTTCATGGACCCGCCGCTCGAGCTCTTCCGAACGCGCCTGCTGGCGCGTGAACCACTCGGCCGCCCACGCGGCCAGCACCGCGATCATGGCGAACGCTACCGCGGCGAGCGCCAGATAGACCCACAGGCGGGCGCGCCAGGGCGCGAGCACCGCCTCCATGGGCACACCGATCAGGGACACCATGCGGTAGCCCGGCGAGCGCCGGAAGACGTAGAGCGTCTCGCGCCCGCTGGCCGTGGATGGTGCCACGAACGTGCCTTCCGGAGTGCCCTCCCCGATCGAGGCCGGGTCCCACTCGACCGGGACGGGCTGGTCCGGAGCGTCCGACGGTTCGCGGAACAGCGGCTGCCGGTTGGCGTCGAGGAGCCACAGCGCCATCGTGGGCCGGATGCGCAGGCGTCCGTAGAGGTCGCCGAACTGCGCCTGCGAGACGTCGACGGTCACGAAGCCCCGATAGGGCTCGTCCGGCGCTCCGAGGCGCCGCGTGATCTTGATCTGAGGAGTGTTGGCCGACAGGCTCCGGGCCACATAGGCAATCGACAGGCGCTCGGGATGCGCCTGCACGGCCCGCACGTAGTCCCGGGTCGCTGCATTGAGGCGCGGTGCCGGAAAGCCGTGGCTCGTGAGGACGGAATTTCCGGCCGCGTCGCCGATCCAGATCGCGCTGACATAGGGCGAGCGGGCCTGCAGCTCCCTGATCCGCTCCCATGTGGCGCGGTCGGTGCCGATCGGGCCGGCCGCAGGCGACGCGATCGCGGCCGCATGCGAGATCACGAGGTCGGCGTTCTCAACGATGCGGTCGGCGTGGTCGGCGAGGACGGTGGCGAGCGTATGGGCCTCGCTGCGGGCCTGCTCGACGGTCGCGGTCCGGTCGCGGAGCAGAAGGGCGGCGACGACCAGGAGCACGACGCCCGCGGCCAGCACGCCCGCGCCGCCGGCAAGCAGGCGGACGGCGCGGCGCCGGTCCCCCGGGCTTCTGCGCCCCCGGGCTGCGCTCCCGGCCGATTCAGGGAATGATTGCGCCATCGGCTCCGTCCGCGTGGAGCCGCTACCCTAGCAGGTCTGGCGCGGATGTCGCGTCGAGGCGGCGCTGTGACTGCCCGGTGCAGGTCGCCGGCGGCGACGATCCGGAGCTGCGACCCGTCAGTGCGGGCGGCCGGTGCGGCCGATGCGGACGCCGGAGCGGTCCATGGTGAGGGAGCCGCGCAGGAAGGAGTTCATCAGCGCGCCGTAGTTGCTCACGAAGCCTTCGTTGATGTCCGCCACGGCGAGGAGGTCGCTCTCGTCCATGGTTTCCCGGATCCGCTCATGGACCTCCTGGGGCCTGACGGTCGTCCACAGAATGTACAACGACCGCTGGATCTGGATCCATTCGCCGAGGGACTCGATGAGCTGCTCGACCCGGTGGCCGCGCTCGCCCGGCTCGGCCACCTGATGCGCGATGAGAAGGCTGTATTCCATCGAAGTCCCCGCCGGTCCCCTGTCCGTGTCGCTCGGCCGCCTTTGGCGGTCGCTGGTTGCATGCGGGGCCCGCCCCTGGGGCCCTGCTGCCGTTCTCGACGCCGCGCCGGAGCCGCCTGCCCCGGGCGCCTCTGGAACGGCGTCGGTCTCGCCTCAGGCCGCAACGGCTTCGCGCCCCTGGCCGGCCCGGCTGAGGTGATGGTAGGAGGCCGCGAGCGCCGCCGACCGGCTCGACACGCCGAGGGCGCTGTAGAGGGCCGACATGTGCACCTTCACGGTGCCGATGCCGAGATTGAGCTCGCGGGCGATGTCCTTGGTGGACTTGCCCTGGGAGATCATCTCGAGAACCTGCTTCTGGCGCGTCGACAGCCGGGGGAACGAGGTGCCGGAATCCGCATCGCCCGTGCCGCCGTCGCCGACGTCGCTGAACGGGCTGGGCAGGCCGGCCGGAAGCACGGTCTTTGTCTTCTCCAGGGTCCGGATCAGCTCCGCGACGCGGGCGCGCTCGGCGTCGCGTTCCTTGCGGGCGGCACTGAGCTCGTCCTCGAGCCGCTCGACTTGGTGGCTGAGCACGCGCAGAGCCGGCACGAGACATTCGGCCAGGTTCGGCGTCATGGCCCATTCGCCGCCCCGGTGGATCGCGGCAGAGAGCCCGCCGTCCCCGCCCAGCGCAGTCCTGGCGGTCTCGCGCTCGGGAGCGGCAGCGGCTGCCGCGCGCAACGCTGTCCGGGCCCCGCTGATGCGCAGGGTGTCCTGGTCGATGATTTCAACGCGATTCTTGATCATGTCGTCTGCCCCGTCGTCCGCGAGTGCTGCTCGTCGTTGCCGGATCCCGCCGGCCGCTTCTCGCGTGGTAGGAGACCTCGGGGAGTTTCGTGTCGAGAAGAAGGCAGCTATGCCGTAAAGGAGCACCGGAGAGGGCCAACTACTCCTAAAGTACACCATGGTTTTCGCTGCGACGCTCGTCTACCGCGCTCCAACCGGGACCGTAGCCTCGGCAAGACTTGCTGCCCTTCCGTTGCGGATACTCCTAGATATCGACCCGTATCCGGAGCATGCGACGCTGCGGAAGCACTCCGTTCGCCGCCCTGACGTCGAAGGTCTGAACTGTTTCGGAGCCGCCCGGATTCAGCCGGCGCGGTCGACTTGGATCCGCACGTTGTCGGTCAGGCCGGCGAGCGCCTGCCGGACCCGGTCGCGCAGGAGTGCCACGTCGGCGGCGCTGTGCAGGCCCGGCGAGGTCACGCGCAGGTGCAGGCCGTGCACCGGTCCGTAGCCGTCGATGTCCGATTCGTATTCGGCGATGACGCCCTGTGCGACGAGCTGGTCGAGGGCGTCGAGAAAGTCCTCCCGGAAACTGCGGCGAAGCACCGGCATCAGGCTGCTCCCGGCCATTGCGCCGGCGTCCCGGCGCCGACGGACCGGCATCCGCTCGGGACGGCCACAGAGCCAGCGGCGTTCGGGGCAAGGCTGGCCGTTGCAGTCAGGGTTTCGCCGGAGATCACAGGTCGGCCCATCCGACGGACATGAGCGGCGGCACCTAGTTGTTCCGCGGCGGCCGCTCGCGGCACACCAGCCCGACGGGGCATTGCGGCCTGTCGGCGGTCGGCACCCAGGCCGGAAGCGCGACCTCCCCGAGGAGGCACTGACCGGAGTGCGACACGTACCGGTCGTAGGTCGAGGGACCGGTGGCGAGAACCGCCGCGCCCGCCGCGGCCACGAGCCCGGACGCCTGAGCGCATGTCATGCGGGTGGTCGCCGGTCGGGGCTGAGCCGTTGCGGAAGCGACGGCAGCCGACACCAGGGCGAACGCAAGTGCGGTTCTCACGGACAGTCTCCGGCACGGCTGGGAGCGGCTGCAACGACACCAGCCCCGAGCGTGGCCGGCAAGCGATGAAACTGCAACCGCGGCCGTTCGTTCCGCGAGGCCCGGGGCCGAATGCGCTGCGGAACGCTAAAGCTTCGGGCCCGCCGCGGCGCCCGGGATCCATGAAGGCCGTCGGCCTCCGCAACCCATGGGCCCGGGGCGGAGCCCGCACAATCCTTCGCCTCTTCGCGGGCCCGGGGCGCGACGCGCGCCGGCTCGAACGTCACCGACGATGAACCGGCGTGTCGGGACTTGGCACTACGACGGAACGCGGCACCGGCGAGCACCTGCCGGCGCGGCAGCGGGTCGTCCGGCCGCGGGTCAGTCGCACTCGAGGGAGGTGAGCATCATGGTCTTGCCGCGGACGCTGCGCACGATCTGCTGCTCGCTGTAGCAGTTCTCGCGCACGATCACCGGCGGCGCGACCGAGGCGGTGGTCTCGACGTCGCGGGCGTTCACGCGTGCGGGCACGTCCGCGACCGTCCGGGCGGGCACCGGCGCCGCGGCCGCGAACAGGACGTGGCCGGTCGCGAGGACCACACCGATCCCGAGGACCGTGATGCCGCGCATCAGGGGAGCCGAAAACGAGGTCATGGCAGAACAATCCGGAAAGGAGGCTCGGGCGGCGCTCAGTGGGCGCGGACGGGATAGGCCAGGAGAGCAAGCGCCAAGCCGACGAAGAGACCGGCACCGGCCTGAGCGATATCGAGGGCGAAGAACATGGTGAACGCTCCGTTAAGACGCCCGCAGTGGTAGGCTCCCTCTGTTGCGCCGGAATTGCGTGCGGTGTTTCGCCGGAGACGGCCGGCGCCAGGCGACGCAACATGACGGGGGCTTGCGGCGTTGCCGCGCGCCCGGCGTGACCGCGGTCACGGACCCGAGGCCCGCCGCGGGTCATGGTGGCGGCGTCACCGAAGTCCAGGAGAAGCCATGATGAAGATTGCCCTCGCCGCCCTCGGGTTCGCCGTCTCGGCGACCGTCGTCCTGGCGCAGCCCAGGCCCTCCTCTCCCGCGCTGCCGTGCTCCCAGGCGGCGGGCCTCGTGCATGCCAGGGGCGCCGTGGTGCTCGGCACCGGCGGCGCCACCTACGACCGCTTCGTCGCCGGAGCGCACCAGTGCCTCGTCGGCGAAATCACGGAGCCCGCCTGGGTGCCGGCCCTCGACACGCCGCAATGCTTCGTGGGCTATCGCTGCCGCCCGCGATACCGGACGCGGTAGGGGCCGTGCCGAGCGGGGAATGCCCTGCGGGCTTCCGCGCCCGCAGGGCATTCCCCGCGTGAAGGGACTGGCCGGAGCCGAAGCCCCGGGCCGGTCCCGCCCGGCCGGCGCCGCGATCCTGCGGGGCGACGATCGCGACGGCGGCGGGTGTCGGCGCCCTGCCCCGAAGCCGGGCGGGAGCGCCGGCCAGGGCGTCAGTAGCAACGCTTCCTGACGATGATCCGGCCGCCGGGGGTCACGGACCGGCGGACGACGCAGCTCTCGAAATCGGGCTCCTCCTCGTCCACCACCGCCACATAGGCCGGGGCGTAGCCGCCATAGCCGAAGCCGAGTCCGAACCCGTAGCCGCCGTGGAAATGGCCGTGGTGGTGCTTGCCCCATCCGCCGCCGTGAAAGCCCTTGGCCGCGGCTTCGCCGGAGACAAGGGCGCCGCCCAGGGCCGCGAGGCCGAGCGTGAGTGCCGTGAGCGCGGAACGCGAGGTGAGACGTGACATGAGAGCCTCCTGTGGGATCTGCGAACGGGCCGCACCGGCCCGCATGCCCGTTGGTCGCCCGGGGCGGCTGGGAGGTTCATGGGCAGACGAAGGAATTTTCCGCGCGGGTACGAAGCTCGGCCATGGCGTCGGACGACGATCGGCCCAAGGCGGTCCCGGTACGGGGCTCGACCCGGGCCAGACGTCCCATGCGGCCGCGGCAGGGGCTTGGCCCGCGCCTTGGCATCCGGTGCAGATCGGACCCGGGCCGCCGTCTGTTGAAACCGCCTCTTAACCCCTCTGCCCTAGGGTCATCGCGGGCTGCGTTGCGTACCGGGCCCGAACCCAGATGGCCCCGCCGGCGCTCCTACCCGCCGCGCGGGGCTTTTTGCAGCGGAGCCGGAGGCCCGGCGCGGGCCTGCTTGCCGGCGTTCTCGGGGGTCTGATACACACGGGGCGGGGACGGAGCGATGAAGACCTTACTGCTGGTGCTCGGATTGGCCGTCTCGGTCGCGGGCTGCGTCGCGCCGGACCGCCAAGGCCCGTCGGCCCGGGCCGCCTCCAGACATGCGGCGGCGCCGGTGGTGCTGGGGATCGGGTATTGAACGTAGTCGGGGCGCGGGAGCCTGCCACCGGAGAGCCATGCGCATGAGCCGGAGCACATCGACCAACCGCCGGGCGGACCGGAGCGCTCCGGCCGGTGCGGCCTCGCCGGGCGGAAGCAGGATCCTGCACGCCGTGCAGTCGATGCTGAGGAACAGGCGCGAGCGCCGCCTCTTTCTCCTCCTGACGATCCCGGCCCTCGTGATCCAATACTTCTTCTGGTCCTGGATGGACTGGAGCGCGATCATCATGCTGCCCTAGCGAGCTGGCCGTCGCGCTGCAGCCGATCGCCGGGTCCGGTGCGGCGCTAGAACAGTGACCAGACGAACTGGATCACCCACATCAGCACGAAGAGGACGAGCAGGAAGGCTGCCGCCGCGGCCGAGAATGCCGCCAGCGCGAGGAGGCAGCCGCCCGCAAGGAAGGAGCGGCATCCGCCGGCTTCGGTCTGCCCGGTGTCGTTCATCGCCTCGCGCCCCTGCCTGTCCGGCAGCAAACAGGCTCCCGCCCGCGATGGTTCCCGTCCCGACGGCCCCGTCAGACCTCCGGGCGCGGCCCGAGGGCGCTCCGCAGGGCCGCCATCTCGCTGCGCAGGGCTTCGAGCTCCCGGAGCACGCGCTCCTCGCTTCCCGCCGCGTGGGTGAGCTTCGGGGCCTCCGCAGCCGTTTCCGCATCGAGCGCGCTCACGACCACGCCGATGAACAGGTTGAGCGCCATGAAGGTCGAGACCAGGATGAAGACGATGAAGAAGACCCAGGCGAAGGGGTGCTCCGCCATGAGCGGCTTCACGATTCCGGCCGACCAGTCGTCGAAGGTCATGACCTGGAACAACGTATAGGCCGTGGTCCCGAGGCCGCCGAAGAGCTCGGGGTTGGTGGGCCCGAACAGCTTCGCGCCCATGACCGAGAAGACGTAGAAGATTAGGCAGAGGAGCAGGAGGATCGAGCCCATTCCGGGCAGGGCCGTGATGAGGCCTCCCACCACACGGCGCAAGGAGGGCACCACCGAGATCAGGCGCAGCACGCGCAGGATCCTGAGCGCCCGCAGCACGGACAGCGATTCCGTCACCGGCACCAGCGCGATGCCGACGACGAAAAGGTCGAACAGGCTCCAGGGATCCCGGAAAAAGCGGGTCCGCTGGACCAGGACGCGTGCGGCGAGCTCCACGACGAACACGGCCAGGATCGCCTGGTCGACCGCCACCAGGAGGCGGCCGTAACGTTCCATCAGGACGGGGCTCGTCTCGAGCCCGAGCGTGATCGCGTTGACGATGATGAGCGTGAGGACCACCCGCTCCGTCAGAGGGTGGGCGATAATCCGGGCAAGGGAAGGCATGGTTCGAGGTCTGCGCGTTGACGATGGGGCCGGGCGGCCGGCGGCAGACCTTCTGCCTCGTCCGCCGCCCGGGCGCGAGTCCGTTCTTCTTCGAGGGAACCCTCCCCCGCTCCCGGCGGACTTACCGGCCGCGCCGGGCCACGGAGGCGATGTCGCTGCGGCGGATGCCGAGGTCCTTCAACTCGCGGTCGGTGAGGCCCGAGAGCTGGCGGATGGCGTCGCGGTAGCGGAGCCAGCGGTTGATGGCGGCGAGGAGAACGGTGAGAAGCATCGGGGCATCCTTCTGATTTTGGCCGGCACGGGCGGGAGCCGTACGCGGCGTGGGCGCGTGCGCTCACGTCACTACAGGCCGTCACGGCCCGAGCGGGCGCGCCGCGGGGGGCGGCGGACAGGTGAGGCCGCACGCGAGCGGCCCGAAGTCGGGAGGAGGTCCCCACGGTCATGGCCGCGAGGAGGGCGGGCATGTACCGTCAGGGCACGAGAGCGCATACCCCTCGGGGCGGGACGCTCCCATGACCTGACGGCATGGAACGGCTCCGCTGCCTTAACCCTCCGTTCACCCTCTTCCGGGGCTGAGCCGGCTTCTCCCTTTGGGGTTGCGATGTCGGCGGGACCGCTGGTCCGAGCGCGCGGGGTCCGCGTATCGAGAGCGGGAGCCACCCGGTTCCCCTGCCTTTTGCCGAGACGAGACTGCCATGCCCGTCCCCATCGTCTTCCACCCCGCCTACGAGGCGGCCCTGCCCGACGGGCACCGGTTCCCGATGCGCAAATACGGCCGGCTTGCGGAGGTTCTTGAGGAAGCGGGCCTCGCGCCCGGGGGCTTCGTGCGGCCCGAGCCGGCCTCGGCGGAGCTGATCGCGCTCGCCCACGACCGCGCTTATGTCGACCTCGTCCTCGCCGGCGCGGTGCCGCGCGAGATCGAGCGGCGCATCGGGCTTCCCGTCGACCACGCTGTCGCCCGCCGCGCCTGCGCCTCGGCCGGCGGCACCCTCCTCGCGGCGCGGCTGGCGCTCCAGGCCGGCCTTGCGGGGAGCACCGCCGGCGGGAGCCACCACGGCCAGCGGGCGACGGGCGCGGGCTTCTGCGTGTTCAACGACGTCGCGATCGCCGCCACGGCACTGAAGCGCGAGGGCACGATCCGGTCGGCCCTCGTGATCGACCTCGACGTGCACCAGGGCGACGGCACCGCCGATTGCCTGTCCCATGAGTCCGAGCTCTTCACGCTCTCGATCCATGCCGAGAAGAACTATCCCGTGCGCAAAATCCCGAGCGACCTCGACATCGGCCTGGAGGACGGCGTGGAGGACGCCGCCTACCTGGAGGTCCTGCGCGCCCACGTGCCCGGCCTCCTCGATGCGCTCGCGCCGGACCTCGTGTTCTACAACGCCGGCGTGGACCCGCACCGGGACGACAAGCTCGGACGCCTGGCGCTCACGGATGCGGGCCTGCGCGCGCGGGACGATTTCGTGATCCGCGCGGCGCGCCGGCGCGGCATCCCGCTCGTCGCCGTGATCGGCGGCGGCTATTCGGCGGATGTGGATGCCCTGGCGCGCCGCCACGCGATCGTGTTCGAGGCCATGGCGGCCGCAGATGGGGCGTGAGATGCGCGCGGGTTTCGTGTAGCGTCCACGCTCACCCCGCGGAGCGCGACGATGGCCCGATGGCTTCCCACCCTTGTGCTGGCCGCGCTTCTGGCGGGGCCGTCGGCGGCCCCCGCGCAGACGCCGCCGAGCGCCGCGGAGCTTGCCGCCTATCAGGGCCTGCATGCCGCGGCGGCGCAAGGTGCCGTGGCCGAGATCCGCCGCCTCACGCAAGGAGGCGCCGCCCTCGACGCCCGCGACGCCAACGGCCGCACCCCGCTCCATGTCGCCGCCTTCCGGGGGCACGGCGCCGCCGCGCAGGCGCTGATCGCCGCCGGCGCGAATCCCGGCCTCCTCGACAACCAGCGCTACGACGCCGTCACGATCGTATCGGTGCGCGACGATGTCCCCACCCTGAAGGCGCTCCTCTCCGCCGGTGCGAGCGCGAAGCTGACGACGAGCATCTATGACGGCACGGCCCTGATCGCGGCCGCCCATCTCGGCCACGACGGAATCGTGCGCGAGCTCATCCGCGCCGGCGCGCCCCTCGACCACGTCAACAACCTGGGCTGGACCGCCCTGATCGAGGCCGTGATCCTCGGGGATGGCGGGCCGCGCCACACCGAGACCGTGCGGGCGCTCGTCGAGGCGGGCGCCAATCCCGCTATCCCGGACCGGCAAGGCCTGACGCCGCTCCAGCACGCGAAAGCGCGCGGCTACGCCGCGATCACGGCAATCCTGGAGGCGGCGCCGAAGCGCTAGCGCCGCCTCGAATCGACCTGCGGCTCAGGCGGCCGTGGGGCCGCGCGTCCCGAGCGCCGCATCGATCTCGGCGAGGGTCGCCCGCTCGGCATCGCTGACCGCGACGCCGCCGAAGCCCAGGAAGCCGCCTTCCGTGCCGGCCTCGGCCGCCTTCTGGGCGACCCCGCGCAGCCAGGCCTTGAACCCGGCCGCATCCGCGGGCGCCTTGGCGTCCACCAGCGCGGCGACGCCGCGGATCTCCTCGATCGCCTTCGACTTCACGTCCGCGAGCTGGGAGTTCTTGAACTGAGTCTGCATGCGTTCCCGGGCGGCATTGCGGGTCTCGGGCGTGCCGATGTCGTCCGCGACCGCCTTGGCGAGCGGGTTGGCGCCGGCATTCTGCTTGGCCTCCAGCAGGGACCAGCCGCCCGACATCGCCTCCTTGAGCAGGCCCCAGAGCCCGCTCGGGTCCGCCGCCGTGATCGCCACGCCGACCACCATCGGGCTCGCCACCACGCGCGCCCATTCCTCGGGTGTGAAAGCTGTCTTGCCCGCCATCGCGAACCTCCTGGAGCCTCCGGTCTCAATGGCTTCGGCCGAGCTTGGTTCCCGGCTCAGGATTCGAGGTCGAAGACCAGGATGCCGTCGAGACCGCCCTCCGCGGCTTCGACCAGGCGGGCGCCGGCGCGCCGGTGGTCGGGGTGGGCCTGGTAGGCGTCGAGCGCCGCCCGGTCCGCGAACTCGACCACGAAGCCGTGGCGGAAGCCCTTCTCCAGCTTCTCGAGTTCCAGGCTGCGGCCGGACGCGACCGTGACGATTCCGGGCACCAGCGGCTGCACGGCCCGGATCGCGTCGAACAGAGCCGCGATGGCGGCCTCGTCGATCTCCGGCCTGAAGCGCACCAGGACGATGTGTCGGATCATGGTTGTCGCCTCCGTCTGGGCTCAAGCGGCGTCGCGCTTGGGGTCGAAGTTCACGGAGGACAGGGCCGGAAGGCCGCGCACGAGGTCGGACGCCTTCTCGCCGATCATGATCGTCGGCGCATTGGTGTTCGACGAGACGAGCCGTGGCATGACGGACGAATCGCAGACCCGCAGGCCCTCCAGACCATGGACCTTCAGGGTGTCGGGATCGACCACCGCCATGGCGTCTCGTCCCATGCGGCAGGTCCCGACCGGATGATGGTCGGTCTTGGCGTTGCGGCTGGCATACTCGACGAGGTCCGCTTCCGTGACCCGGCCGGGACCGGGCAGGCGCTCCGCGAGGATGAAGGGCTGGAGCGCCTTCTGGCGCATGATCTCGCGGGCGATCCGCAATCCCTCCAGTCCCATGGCGCGGTCGTGCGGGTCGGACCAGTAGTTCGGGTCGATGAGCGGCGCCGCCGCGGGATCCGCGCTCGCGAGCCGCAGGGTGCCGCGGGAGCGCGGGCGAAGATAGGCGGAGTTCAGGGTGACGCCGGGGTTCTTCAGCTTCTCGACGCCGGCCTCGATCCCGGAACCGAGGCCGAGATGGAACTGCACGTCGGGCGAGCGCGCGTTCGGGTCGGCGTACCAGAAGCCGCCGGTCTCGAAGAGGCTCGATGCCACAGGGCCGGATTTGAACAGCGCATATTGCAGCCCGGCCCAGACCGTGCGGTGGAGCTTGGCGTAGTTGTCGTAGGTGTGGTCGCCGGTGCACTCGCAGATCACGAAAAGATCGAGGTGGTCCTGCAGGTTGGAGCCGACGCCCGGGAGATCGTGCGTGACCGGCACGCCGACGCTCGCCAAGTGATCGGCCGGGCCGATGCCGGACTGCATCAGGAGCTTCGGCGAGCCGAAGGCACCCGAGGTCACGAGCACCTCGCGCTCGCAGTGGACCACGACCGGCGCGCCCTCCCCCTCGAGGAGCTCGACCCCGATCGCGCGCCCGTGTTCGACGAGGATTCGGGTCACCATGGCCCCGGTTCGGATCGTGAGGTTCGAGCGCCCGCGCACAGGCGAGAGATAGGCCACCGACGCGGAGGAGCGGCGGCGGTTGCGCTGAGTGAGCTGGTAGAACCCGACGCCCTCCTGGCGGGCGCCGTTGAAATCGTGGTTGTAGGGAATGCCCATCTCCTGCGCGGCGCGCAGGAACGCGTCGCAGATCGGCAGAGTATGGGCCGGCATCGAGACGCCCAAGGGTCCGCCCGTACCGTGGTACTCGTCCACGAGGCGCTGGTTGTCCTCTGCGCGCTTGAAGTAGGGCAGCACCTCGCGGTAGCTCCAGCCGTCGCAGCCCTCCTCGCTGGCCCAGGCGTCGTAATCGAGCGCGTGTCCGCGGGTGTAGATCTGCGCGTTGATCGAGGAGCCGCCGCCCAGCACCTTGGCCTGCGTGAACCACAGCACCCTTTCGCCGAGGTGTTTTTGCGGCACCGTCGACCAGCCCCAGCTCGCGATGCCCTTGGTCATCTTGGCGAAGCCCGCCGGCATGTGGATGAAGGGGTGCCAGTCACGCCCGCCCGCCTCCACGAGCAGGACCTTCACGTCGGGATCGTCCGAGAGCCTGCGCGCCAGCACGCAGCCGGCCGGCCCCGCGCCGGTGATGATGTAGTCGTACATGGCCGCCTCCCTGGCGATGCCGTCTTGAGATCAGGTCCGCGGGCTCATGCGCCCGCCGTTGCGACCGCCGGCCGGCCGACCCGCAGCCGCTCCATCAGATGATCGCCCACCCGCAGCGCCTGGGCCGCGATGGTGAGGGCCGGGTTCACCGCAGCCGAGGACGGGAAGAAGCCGCCGTCGACCACATAGAGGTTGTCGACCTCCCAGGCCCGGCACAGGGGATCGAGCACGGAGGTTGCGGGATCGTTGCCGAAGCGCACCGTGCCGCATTGGTGCGAGGTGGTCTGGAGGCCGAGCCATTTGGTGAGGATCAGCGGCGAGCCGAGCCTGCGCATGAAGCGGCCGACCTCGCGCACGAGGCGCCGGTGCGGCCCCATGTTGTTCTGGCGGTAGATCAGGCGGATCGTGCGCCCGTCGAGGACGACGCGGTTCTCCGGATGCGGCAGGTCCTCGGACATCACGTACCAGTCGACCGAGCGGCGGGCGAGCGCGTCCATGACGGCGCGCGGCACGAGCGGCAGGCTTGCGGTCAGCATGCCGGCCTGGAGCTTGCCGAGCATCTGGAGGTTGCCCATCGGCTTCTCGTAGCCCGGCACGCCGAAGTAGAAGTCGTTGATCGCGAAGGTCTTCTGGTAGGCGACCTCGGTGCGCCGCGGGCTCACCGCCATCACGGCGGTCGGGTTGTGGGCCATGTAGTTGCGGCCGACCTGGCCCGAGCCGTTCGCAAGCCCGCGCGGATGCCGATCCGTCGCCGAGCGCAGGAGCAACGCCGCCGAGTTGATCGCGCCGGCCGCAAGCACCACGACGGCTGCCCGCCTCACCGTGACCTCGCCCCGCGCCTCGACCTCCACGCCCGTGACGGTGCGCCCGTCCGGCGAGGTCAGGAGGCGCAGCACCCTGGCGTTGGTCTCCAGCGTGACGTTGCCGGCGAGCAAGGCCGGGCGCAGGCAGCGGTTCTCGGCGTCGCCCTTAGCGTCGTGCCGGCAGGGGAAGCCGTCGCAGGTCATGCAGCGCACGCAGGCGCCGCCTTCGCCCTGCTGGATCGAGACGGGGAGTGGGAAAGGCGTGAGCCCCTGCCCTCTCAGGCCCTCGACCAGGGATACGATGCCGGGATCGTGCGGAATAGCGCGATGAGGATAAGGAGTGCTGCGCGGCGGCTCGGTCGGATCCGATCCGGCATCGCCGCGCGTGCCCATCATGGCCTCGGCGCGGGCGTACCAGGGCTCGAGGGTCGCGTAGTCGACCGGCCAGGCGGGAGAGACGCCGTCCTCGTGCTCCAGATCGGCGAAATCGCGCTCGCGCAGGCGCATCATCGCGGCGCCGTAGACCTTGGTGTTGCCGCCGACGTAGTAGTGGATGCCCGGGTTGAACGGCTGGCCCCGCTCGTCGGTCCAGACGTCGACCGAGCGGTAGCGCTTCCGGTGGAAGACCGCATCCACGGAGGCGTTCTCGGCCTCTCGTGCGAGGTAGTCGCCGCGCTCGATCACGTGGACCCGGAGCCCGGAATCCTTCAGCGCGAAGGCAAGCGCGGACCCGCCCATGCCGGCGCCGATGATTAGGATGTCGTGTTCCTGCGCGCACACGAGTTCAGATCCGGCGGCCCGTGGCGGGATCGAACAGCACTGCCTTTTCGAGATTGAAGGCGAATGGCATGGTTTCGCCCGGGCGGACGTCCGCGTCCGCTCGCATGCGCGCCACCACCTCCTTGCCGCCGAGACGGGTCACTACGAAGGTGTCGGCGCCGGCGGGCTCCACGACCTCGACCTGACAATCGAGAAGTTCGATATGGCGCGCGTTGCGGTCGGCTCCGTCGCGGTCGGTGATGGCCTCAGGGCGCACGCCCAGAATGACGTCCTGCCCGGCCTGGACCGCGAGCGAGGCCAGGGGGCCGGCGAGCGGCAGGTTCAGGGGCTCGGCGCCCGGCCGGGCCAGCGTCAGCGCCTTGCTGGCGCCGCCGTTGGTGACCCTCGCCTCCAGCAGGTTCATGGCGGGCGAGCCCATGAAATCGGCCACGAACAGGTTGGCGGGACGGTTGTAGATCTCGGCCGGCGTGCCGACCTGCTGGAGCTCCCCGTCCTTGAGCACCGCAATCTTGGTCGCCAGCGTCATGGCCTCAATCTGGTCGTGGGTCACATAGACGATAGTAGCGCCGGTGCGCTGGTGCAGGCGCTTGATCTCGGTGCGCATGTCGACGCGCAGCTTCGCATCGAGGTTCGACAGCGGCTCGTCGAACAGGAACACTTTCGGCTTGCGCACGAGCGCCCGGCCCATGGCGACGCGCTGGCGCTGGCCGCCCGAGAGCTGGCCGGGCCTACGGGCGAGGAGGTGCTCGATCTGGAGCATCTTCGCGACCTCGGCCACGGCCTGGTCGCGCTCCGGCTTCGGCACGCCGCGCATCTCCATCCCGAAGGCCATGTTCTGCGCCACGTTCATGTTGGGGTAGAGCGCGTAGGACTGGAAGACCATGGCGATGTCGCGCTTCGACGGATGCAGGTCGTTCACGACCTCGCTGCCGATGCTGATGGTGCCCTCGGAGATCGCCTCCAGGCCCGCGATGGTGTTGAGCAGCGTGGACTTGCCGCAGCCCGAGGGGCCGACGAGCACCAGGAAGCCGCCCCGATCGAGGGTGAGGTCGATGCCTTTGAGAATTTCGACGGCGCCGTAACGCTTGCGCAGGCCCGAGATTTCGAGAAACGCCATGGCGATCATCCTTTGACCGCGCCGGCCATGAGGCCGCGCACGAAGTAGCGTCCCGCGAGGACGTAGACGAGGAGGGTCGGCAGGGCGGCGATCATGGCGGCCGCCATGTGGACGTTGTACTCGCGCACGCCCGTTGAGGTGTTGACCAGATTGTTGAGCGCCACCGTCATGGGCGCGTTTACGCCGGTGGTGAACGAGGCCCCGAACAGGAAGTCGTTCCAAATGTTGGTGAACTGGAAGATCACCGTGACCACGATGATGGGCCCGGACGAGGGTAGGAGGATGCGACGGAAGATCTGGAAGAAGCTCGCCCCGTCGATCTGCGCCGCGCGGATGAGCTCGTTCGGGAATGCCTCGTAGTAGTTGCGGAAGAACAGGGTCGTAAAGCCGAGGCCATAGACGACGTGGACGAGGACGAGCCCGGCCGTGGAATCCGCCATGCCGAGGATGCCGAGGATGCGGGCCATCGGGATCAGCACGGTCTGGAACGGGATGAAGCAGGCAAACAGCATCAGCCCGAACACCCACTTGTGGCCGGGAAAGCGCCACTTGGTGAGCACGTAGCCGTTGAGCGCGCCGAGCAGGGTCGAGATCGCGACGGCCGGCACCACCATCGAGATCGAGTTCCAGAAGTAGCCTTTGATCCCTGAGCAGGTGAGCCCGATGCAGGCTCGCCCCCAGGCCGCGAGCCAGGGCTCGACCGTCGGCGCCTGCGGCAGCGCCAGCATGTTGCCCTCGCGGATCTCGTCAAGGGTCTTGAACGAGGTCACGACCATCACGAAGAGCGGCAGTAGGTAGACGAGCGCGAACAGGAGCAGGAGGCCGTAGATCAGGACCCGGTGGATGTTCGAGTATCCCGGCTGGCGGGCCGTGACGGCGGCGCTCATGCGCTCTCCTCCCGAAGCTCCAAAGAGAGGTACGGCATGGCGGCGCTCATGAATTCTTCTCCCTGAGCTCCGAGTAGAGATACGGCACGATCACGGCGCAGATCGTCATCAGCATGGTGACCGCGCTCGCCGCACCCACAGCCATCTGGTTGCGCGTGAAGGTGTAGGAATACATGAAAGTGGACGGCAGCTCGGTGGCATTGCCGGGGCCGCCGCCGGTGAGCGCGATCACGAGGTCGTAGGACTTGATCGCCATGTGGGCGAGCACGATGAAGGCGGAGAGGAACACCGGGCGCAGGAGCGGGATGACGATGCGCCGGTAGAGCGCCACCGTCGAAGCTCCGTCGATCTGCGCGGCTTTCAGGATCTCGTTGTCGATGCCGCGCAGCCCGGCGAGAAACATCGCCATGCAGAAGCCCGAGGCCTGCCAGACGCCGGCGATCACCACGGTGTAGATCGCCATGTCGGGGTTCACGAGCCAGTCGAACTTGAACCAGGTGAAGCCCCAGGCCTGCATGGTCTTTTCGAGACCGAGGCCGGGATTGAGGAACCACTTCCATGCCGTACCCGTGACGATGAAGGACAGGGCCATGGGGTAGAGGTAGATCGGGCGCAGGAACCCCTCGCCCCGGATCTTCTGGTCGAGCAGGATCGCGAGCAGGAGGCCGAGGGCGATGCAGATCCCGATATAGAGCACCCCGAAGATCGCGAGGTTCTCGATCGCCTTCCACCAGTTCGGCTGCGACCACAGGCGCGCGTAGGCGTCGAACCCGACGAGCTCGTAGACCGGCAGCAGGCGCGACCGGGTGAAGGAGAGATAGACCGTCCACAGGATGAATCCGTAGACGAAGAGGAGGATCACCGCGAAAGACGGCGCCAGCACGAGCCGCGGCAGCCAGTCCTGCAGGCGGGCGCGAAGGTTCGGAGCCCTGGCGCGCGTGGCGATCGGCGCGACTGCGCTCGACGTCATCGGGTGTCCTCCTGGATCGGGATGCGGCGCGCTTCGTATCGGCGGCTCGCGATCAACTCCCTCTCCCCGCGTGCGGGGAGAGGGTTGGGGTGAGGGGCCGGCCGGTGGAGCTCCACATCCCCGTTGTCAGGGTTGGGCTCGGCCCGGCCATTCCGGCACGAGAACCTCGATGCTTATAGGCCGGCAGAGCGCCTCTCTGGTCGAGGTGCCTGGGGCAAGCCCGGCCATGGCAGGCTGAGAGCGGATGCTGCTCGCCTCACCGACCGGCCCCTCACCCCGGCCCTCTCCCCGCACGCGGGGAGAGGGAGTATGCCCGCGGGGAGAGGGAGACGTTCCCGTTACGACGCGCTCTTCACCGCAGTCGCGAGCTCCTTCACGGCAGCGTCCGTGTTGAGCTGGCCGTTGAAGTGGCGGGTGATGACGTCGTACATGGCGTTCTTCACCGCGGCGCGGTTGGCATGGCCGTGGGCCATGGAGCCCATGAGGGTGCCCTTGCCGCTCGCCTCCTTGAGGTCCGCGATCGCCTTCTTGCCGCAGGCGTCGAACGCCGCATCCGAGACGTCCGTGCGCGCGGGCGCCGAGCCCTTCACGACATTGAACGCCGACTGGAACGCCGGGTCCATGGTCGCGGCGGCGAGAGCCTGCTGAGCGGCCTGACGCTCGGTGCCGACCTTGAACATGGTGAACTGGTCGGAGTTGAAGGTCACGTTGCCCTGCGTGCCCGGGAAGCGGAAGCACAGGAAGTCCGTATCCGGCTTCTTGCCGGCATTGATGAACTCGCCCTTCGCCCAGTCGCCCATGATCTGGATCGCGGCGTCGCCCTTGATCACCATCGCGGAAGCGAGGTTCCAGTCGCGGCCCGAGAAGTTCGGGTCCACGTAGGTGCGCAGCTTCGCCATGCGCTCGAACACCTGCTTCATGGTGTCGGAGGAGAGCGCCTTCGCGTCGAGTTCGATCATCGACTTCTTGTAGAAGTCGGCGCCGCCCGTGGTGAGCACGACCGAGTCGAACAGCGTCGCGTCCTGCCAGGGCTGGCCGCCATGCGCGAGTGCGGTGACGCCGGCGGCCTTGGCCTTGTCGAGCACGGCGATGAGCTCGTCCCAGGTGGTCGGCGGCTTGGCGCCGATCTTGTCCATCACGGCCTTGTTGGCCCAGATCCAGTTGGTGGAGTGGACGTTGACGGGCGCCGAGACCCACTTGTCCTTGTACTTCGAGAAGGCCTGGAGCGCCGGGGGCACCACCTTGTCCCAGCCTTCCTTCTGGGCGAGCGGCGTGAGGTCCGCGAGCACGCCCTGCTCGGCCCAGTCCTGGATGTCGAAGCCGAGCATCTGCACGGAGGTCGGGATGTTGCCCGAGGTCACGCGGGCGCGCAGCACGGTCATGGCCTGGGTGCCGCCGCCGCCGGCGATCGGGTTGTCCTTCCAGGCGAAGCCCTGCTTCTGCAGGTTTTCCTTGAGGACGTTCAGCGCCGCGGCCTCGCCGCCCGAGGTCCACCAATGGACCATCTCGACTTCCTTGGTCTGCGCCTGAGCCATGGTGGCCGCAGCCGCAAGAGCCGTACCGAGCAGTAGGGTCTTCAGTTTCATGATCATCCTCCCAGAATGATTTGGCGGGACCGTCCCGTCCAAATTCGGTTGAACCGTCTCCGCGGCCCTGTTCTTCGGGCCGCATTCAGCCCCTGAAGCCGGTGCGCGGTTCCCTGCAGGGCCGGCGCGCCGCCTGTGCAGGATGGTAGCGGGTCCGCGGGACCCGTCCAGCCGGTTGAAACTCCTAATCCCTCACCGGTTCCTGTAGCGGGGCGGCCGCTTCTCGCGGAAGCTCGCGACGCCCTCGCGGCCGTCCTCCGTGAAGGCGGCGAGCGCGCCCGCGAGGCCCTCGATGGCGCTCGCGGTCTCCTCCCCCTCCGCGGCGTTGACAAGCTGCTTGACGAGCTGCACCGAGACCGGAGCCCGGCTCGCGATCGAGCGGGCCAGCTCCTCAGCGCGCGCCCTGGCGCCGCCGGTGGCGCAGAGCTCGTCGGCGAGCCCGAGGCGGAGCGCTTCCTCGGCCGGGAGCAGATCGCCCGTGAGCGCAATACGCTTCACGGCCTGCGGCCCGACCCGGCGCACGAGGCGCTGCGTCCCCGACCAGCCGGGAATCGTCCCGACGCCGGCCTCCGGCAGTCCGATCTTGGCGTGGGCCTCGACGATCCGAAGGTCCGCCGCCGCCGCAAGCTCCAGCCCGCCGCCGAGAGCATGCCCATTGAGGGCAGCGATCACGGGCTGACGCAGCCGCGCCAGCCGGTCGAACACCCGGTGGCCCTCGCGGATCCAGCGCCGCCACATGTCGAGCGGCTGGAGCGAGGACCATTCGCCGATGTCGGCTCCGGCGCAGAAGGCGCGGTCGCCGGTCGCGGTAAGCACCACCGCCCTCACCTCTCCATCGGCGTCGATGACCTCGACCGCTTCCTCGAGGGCAGCCAGCATGCCGGGCGTCAGGGTGTTGAGCTTGGCAGGACGGTCGAGGGTGATGGTCGCGATCGCGCCGTCGCGCGCGAGGCGCACGGCGGCGTCTGTCAGGAGGGTTTCGCCCGCGGCTTGCGTCCGGTCGTCACGCATGGGTGCCTCCGAGGGCGAGGCCGAAAGGCTCGGGGCGGAAGAGCGAGGCTCCCATGAGGCGCGGCCGCCCTCGCACGATCAGCGGGAACTCCGCCCTGTCGAGGATGTCGGCCTGGAGATCGACGCCGGGCGCCACTTCCGTCACCTCGATGCCCTCTCGCGTGAGGCGCATCACGCAGCGCTCGGTCACGTAGGTGATGTCCTGCCCCTGCTCGACCGCGCGTCTTCCTGAGAACGAGACGTGCTCGACCTCGTCGACGAGCTTTTTCACCTTCCCGTCCTGGGCGATCACGAGCCGGCCGTCCTCGATGGCGAGTTTGCCGCCCGCCATGAAGTAGCCCGAGAACACGATCTTCCTCGCCCGCGAGGTGATGTCCACGAACCCGCCGGCCCCGGCCGTCACGTGCGGGCGCACGCCGAGCTTCGAGACGTTGACCGAGCCGTTGCGGTCGATCTGGAGGAAGGACAGGAGCGAGGCGTCGAAGCCAGCGCCCTGGAAATAGGTGAACTGGTAGGGCGAGGGCACGATGGCTTCCGCGTTCGAGGCGCAGCCGAACTGGAAGTCGAGGAGCGGCACGCCCCCGACCGCGCCCTGCTCGATCACCCAGGTGACCGCGCCGTGCCGGCCCTCCTCGATCAGGATGCGCGGCACGTTGGCCGAGATCCCGAAGCCGATATTGACTGCATCGCCATGGCGCAGTTCCTGCGCGACCCGCCGGGCGATCACCTTCGCGGGGCCCCATTCGGTGAGCGAGAAGCTCGACTCGGGGCGGAAGACCTCGCCCGAGATCGCGGGGTCGTACACGGTCTGCGTGGTCTGCATCTGGTCGGGGGCCACCACGATGTAGTCCACGAGGATCCCGGGCACGAGGACCTGTTGCGGCCGGATGGTGCCGGATTTCGCGAGGCGCTTCACCTGCGCGATCACGATGCCGCCGTTGTTCCTCACCGACAGCGCCTGGTCGAGCGGCCCGAGATAGCCGCCCTCCTGCTCGTAGGAGAGGTTGCCGCGCTCGTCGGCAGTCGTCGCGCGGATGATCGCGACCTTCGGGACGATGGTGGGGAAGAACAGCCAGGTGTCGCCGGCGAACTCCACCTTCTGGACCACCGGGTCGGCGGCGGCCTTTTCGTTCATGGCGCAGCCCTCACGGGAGGGATCGACGAAGGTGTCGAGGCCGACTTTGGTGAGCACGCCGGGGCGCTTCGCGGCCGCCTCGCGGTGCATGTCGAACATGATGCCGGAGGGGATGTTGTAGGCGGGGATCTCGTTGCCCGTGACCATCTGCCAGATCGCGGGCGGTTCGGCGGTCGACGGTCCGCTCGGATAGGAGCCGCCGAGGATGCGCGCGAGGAGCCCCGGCTTTGCGATGTGGTCGATGCCCTTGACGCCCCACATGTCGCCGGCCGCGATCGGGTGCAGGGTGGTAAGGCCGCGGGGCGCTCCGGTGTCGTCGAAGCGCCGGCCGAGGGCGGCGAGCACGGCGTCCGGGCAGCCGAGGCCGCTGGACGAGGATACCGTCACGACGGCCCCGTCGGGCACAAGGGCGGCCGCCTCGGCGGCGGTGACGACACGGGGAAAGGCCATGATCTCAAGACTTCTCTGGACAGGATGGTGACGAGCCGGCGGACTGGCCGGCGACGAAGGGAGGACGGCTCATGGATCAGGGGGCCAGCCCGGTAACGACCGGGGTGCGCTGCCCGGTGCGGGCGGCCTCCAGCACCGCGAGCGCGAGCGCCATGGAACGCACGCCGTCCTCGCCGGTGGCGGCAGGCTGCCCCTCGCCGCGGATCGCGGCGTGGAACTGCCGGAGCGAGCGCACATAGAGGTTGGTGGTGTCGGCGGGGAGCGCCCGCTCGCCATCGGCGGTGCGCAAGACGACCTCGCCGACTGCCTTCTGGGTCATGACGTTGCGCCCGACGAGGGAGCCTTCGGTGCCGTGGACCTCAAAGCCGGTGCCGGCGAATTTCGCCGTGAAGGCGTCGTGGAGCTGGGCGATCAGACCGGAGCGGAACCGCACCGCCGCCATCACGCCGTCTTCGAGCCCGCTTTGAGCCATACCGGCCGATTGCGTCAGCGCGACCACGTCCTCGGGCTCGTCGTCGAGCACGAAGCGGAGCGTATCGGCGTCGTGCACGGTGATGTCGAGCACCACGCCCCCGCCCGCGCCCGGCGCGGCGATGCGCCAGCCCTGAAGGTGCGGCGGCAGGTAGACCGCGTGGAACACCCGCGCGGCGAGCGGGCGGCCGATCAGCCCGTCTTTGATGGCCTGGCGCATGGCGCGGTGGGCCCCGGCGTTGCGCAGATGGTGGTTCGTGCCCATGACGACTCCCGCCTGCCGGCAGGCCTCCACCATGGCGCGGGCGTCGGCAAGATCGAGGGCGAGCGGCTTTTCGCACAAGACGTGCTTGCCGGCCCGCGCGGCCGCGAGCGTCTGCTCCTTGTGGAGCTCGTTCGTGGTCGAGATGTAGACCGCGTCGATGCCGGGATCGGTCACGAGCGCGTCGAGGGACGCGGTGTGGCGCGGGATGCCATTCTCGGCCGCGTAGTTTTCGGCGCGGGCCGGATTGCTTGACATTACGGAGACCACCTCGCCGCCGGTCTCGCGGATCGCGCCGATCATCCATTCGCGGGCGATCGTGCTCGCCCCGATCAGCCCCCACCTCACGCTCATGCCACAACCCCTTCCTGTGATGCGTGCGCCCGCGCGGCGCCGCAGGATTCCCGCACGATCAGCCGGGCCTCGCCCACATAGGTCTCGACCCGCGGATGCCCGCTCTCGATCTGGCGCAGCAGCATCTGCGCGGCACGCTCGCCGAGGCCGATGGTGTCGACCGCGACGGTCGTGAGCGCCGGCGCCAGGTGCTGCGCCTCCGCGATGTCGTCGAATCCAATCACGGCCATGTCGACGCCCGCTTTCAGCCCACGCTGCGCGAGGGCGTGCACGGCGCCGACCGCGACGATGTCGTTGAAGCAGAGGACCGCCGTCGGAGGCTCCGGCAGAGCGAGCGCATGGGCGAGCGCCGACACGCCTCCCGCCTTGGTGGGCGGTGCCTCGATGAGGACCTCCGGGCCGGGCGCAATGCCGGCGCGCTCGAGCCCGTCGAGGAGGCCCTGCGAGCGCTCCCGGAAGGCGCTCATGCGGGCATAGCCGCCGAGGAACGCGAAGCGGCGGTGGCCGAGGCGGACGAGATGCTCCACGGCCCGCGCGCCGCCAGCCCGGTTGTCCGGGATCACCGCCGACGCGTTGGCGCCCGAGACCCGGCGCATGGCCTGGACCACGGGGATGCCGCCGGACGTGATCTCGTCCACGGCCTCCGCGTCGGTGCCGACCGCCGGGCACACGATGATGCCGGTTGCGCCGTGCTCGCGCATGGAGCGGAACACCTGCGCCTGCCGGGCCGGGTTCTCGCCCGTGTTGGCGATGAAGGGGATGTAGTCCGAACCCTGGAGCGCGCGCTCGATCCCGACCGCGAGCTCGGCGAAAAAGGGGTTGAGGAGGTCGTTGATCACCATTCCGACGATGTTGGACCGCGCCTTGCGGAGGCTCGCCGCGCCGCGGTTGTAGACGTAGCCGAGGTCGATCATGGCGGTCTCGACCCGGGCGCGCGTCTCCGCCTTCACCAGGGGCGACCCCGACAGCACGAGCGAGACGGTCGACTTGGAGACGCCCGCCTTGCCGGCAATGTCGATGATGGTGGCCCGGGACGACATGGGTCGCTGCTTAGAACGTTCCAAATATGGTGGGTGTCGCGCTCATCCGACTGCCTCCCGCCCCCGCCCTTGAATTCGGCGGCGACCTGTGTTCTCGTTTGGAACGTTCCAAAGATTTGCGGTCGATTCCGAATTCTGTCAAGCGGAAAGCGACGGCCCGCCTGGGAGGACCTGCGATGACCACGATCCTGCTGCCCCATTCCGACGGCTCGCTGAAATCCTACCGCGTCGGTCCCGCCTCGCCGTATCCCGAGGCGGCGGCCGGCCCCTCCCCCCGCACGGTCTACGCGGCCGCCCATGTGGTGGCGGACCCCGCGGGGACGAATCCGTGGGGGAAGGCGAGCCTCGACTGGGACGCTACGCTCGCCTTCCGCAGCCACCTCTGGCGCCTCGGCTTCAAGATCGCCGAGGCCATGGACACCTCGCAGCGCGGCATGGGCTTCGACTGGGGCACCGCGCAGGAGCTGATCCGCCGCTCCATCCGCGCCGCGCAGGCCGAAGGAGGAGACCTCGCCTCGGGCGCGGGCACGGACCACCTCGATCCGGCCGCCGTGCGGGGCCTCGACGACGTGATCCGCGCCTACGAGGAGCAGATCGGCTTCATCGAAGGGGAAGGCGGGCGCGTGATTCTGATGGCGAGCCGGGCGCTCGCCCGGGTCGCCAAGGGGCCGGAGGATTACGCGGCGGTGTACGGGCGGATCCTGCGGCAGACGCGCGAGCCCGTGATCCTGCACTGGCTCGGCGACATGTTCGACCCGGCGCTCGCCGGCTACTGGGGCGGCCGCGACCTCGACGCCGCCGAGGAAACGGTGCTCGGGATCATCCGCGACAACCGCGCCAAGGTCGAAGGCATCAAGATTTCGCTCCTCGACAAGGACCGCGAGATCGGCTTCCGCCGCCGCCTGCCCGAGGGCGTCGTGATGTATACGGGCGACGACTTCAACTATGCCGAGCTGATCGCCGGCGACCATCAAGGCTATTCCCACGGTCTGCTCGGCATCTTCGACCCGATCGCGCCCGCCGCCGCGGCGGCGCTGCCCCGCCTCGCGGCGGGAGACCTTGCGGGCTACCACGCGATCCTCGATCCCACCGTGCCCTTGTCGCGAACGATCTTCGAAGCGCCGACGCAATACTACAAGGCCGGTATCGTCCTGCTCGCCTGGCTCAACGGTTTCCAGGACCATTTCACCATGGTGGGCGGCATGCAGTCGGCGCGCGGGATCCTGCATTACGCGCAGGTGTTCCGCCTCGCCGACGGGGCCCGGCTCCTGCGCGATCCCGACCTGGCGGTGCGGCGCATGACGGCTTTGTGCGCCGTCCACGGCATCGAGCCGGCCCGGTCTGCGGCGCGGGTGCACGCCGCCTGAGGGCCTCCCGAGCCCTGGACCGGCCGGACCAAACCGTGCCATTTCGGTGTCATGCGGGCCACCGCGGCCCGATGCCCGAAGCGAGGACCTGCCGATGACCGTCGGCCCCGATCCCCAGATGGCCGCCATCCTGGCGCGCGTCGCCGCCGCGCCGGCCGTCGACTACAAGACCCTGCCGATCGCCGAGGCGCGCCGCCTGTCGGATGCCGCCTCGATCCCGTGGAGCGAGGGCGCGCCCGCGATGGCGACGCGGATGCTCGAGATCGGGGGCGAGGGCCGCCGGATGCGGGCGCGGCTCTACGAGCCGAAGCTGGGCCCGCTCGAATCCGTGCTGGTCTTCGTGCACGGCGGCGGCTGGACCTTCGGCTCCGTCGATACCCATGACGGCACCATGCGGCGCCTGGCCGTCGCGCTCGGCCGCCCGGTGCTCGGCTTCGACTACCGCCTCGCGCCCGAGCACCCCTTCCCGGCGCCCCTCGACGACACGCTGGCGGCGATCGCCTTCGTGGAGGGGGGCGGCCTCGGCGCGCCCGTGCCGGCCGCGCGCATCGCGGTGGCGGGCGATTCCGCCGGCGCCAACCTCGCGCTCGCCGCGCTCCTCCACCGCCGCGATTCCGGCCGGCCGGCGCTCGCCGCCGGCGCCCTTTTCTACGGCTGCTACGCGCCCGACTTCTCGACCGCGAGCCACGCGGCGTTCGGGAGCGGCGCCTACCTTCTCAGCAGCGTCAACATGCGCTGGTACTGGTCGAACTTCCTGGGCGCCCTGCCCGACGACACCGCGAGCCTGGCGGCTCCCTTGCGCGCCGACCTCGCGGGCCTGCCGCCGCTCTACCTCTCGGCCGCGGGCCTCGATCCGCTGCGCGACGACACCGTGATGCTGGCCGCCCGCCTCGCCGAGGCCGGCGCCCTCTTCCGCTTCGACCATGTCCCCGGCGTGGTGCACGGCTGCCTGCGCATGAGCCGGGAGATCGACGCCGCGCAGCGCATGATCGATGCGGCCGGCGGCTTCGTCGCGAACCATCTCTGACGGGCGAGCCCGGCCATCCGCGGGGGGACCCGGACCCGCTCGCGAGGGCGGCCGGCGAAGCGCGGCCGCCCGGCGGGAGGGAACAGGACGCGCCCCGACCCCGTTTCTGCGCCATGCCTCTGTACTTCTTCGACACCCACGACGGCTCCACCTTCCTGGAGGACCAGGAGGGGATCGAGCTTGACGGTTTCGAGGCGGCCCGGCTCCAGGCCCAGGAAGGACTCGCCGACATGGCCCGGGACATCATTCCCGGCGACGGCCCCGAGCGCACCATGACGGTCGCGGTGCGCGACAGGGAGGGCCGGACGATCCTGCGCGCGATGCTCACCCTGAACGTGGAGGGCGCAGACGGCTCAGGCCAGATGGACGGGCATCGCATCGGCTCTCGTGGGTCGGGGATCGCGCGCCCCTCGCGCGAGCCGGATCCACCTCGCGCGAAACCGCTCGGGCCGTGATCGCTTCGGTTCGAAGCGAACATCGCCCCCATGCCATTGTCGTCGCGCACGATCCCGAAAGGTCTGCGACGTCTCGGCTGAGATCATGCTTCAGCGCGGCAGGAACTCGAGGTTCAGGTAGTCCGGGTTGAACTGGGCGGCCTCGCACAGGCGCTCCCAGTCGAGGATCTCCACGGCCGTCCGCTCCCAGCTCAGGAGCCCCTCCCCCCGGAGATCCTGCAGCGTGCGGTTCACGTGGACGGTCGAGAGGCCGACCATGTCGCCGATCTCCGCCTGGGTGACGGGCAGGCGGAAGCGGTAGCCGTCGGTCTCCGCGACGATCTTGAGGCGCAGGTACATCTCGCAGACCAGATGCGCGAGCTTCCCCCGCGCATCCTGCCGCCCGACCACGACGATCGTCTGGCGGTGGATGGCCCCGTCCATGGTCGTGTTCAGCCAGAGGAGGCGGGTGAGATGCGGCTGCTCCTCCGTGATCCGGTGCAGGGCCTCGTGGGGCACGACGCCGATCCGGCAGTCGCTCAGGGCGACGATGCCGTGGTCCATCCGCTTGAGCGTGAAGCTGTGCAGGTCCACGAAGTCGCCGGGGATGTGGAGCCCCGTGATCTGGCGCTTGCCGTTGGCGAGGAGCTTGTAGCGCGCGGCAAAGCCTTCCAGGAGAACCTTGCTGTCGCCCGGACAATCCCCCTCCCGCACCATGTCCTCGTCTGCCGGGACGGCGACGACGCGGGCGATGGCGCCCTCCAGGACATGTCGCTCGGCGTCGGAGAGGTGGTCGCGGCATTGCAGCTTGAGGATCAGGGGACTGGTCAGAATCGCGCCCTTCGAAGCGGGGTGGCCGCGACAATGATACTGCCTTGCCGGCCCGACGGCCACAACCGATGCGTGCCGCACGGCGCCGTCACACCGGCGGCAAAGGCCCCGACCGGGATCCGCGCGGAGGCGTCAGGATGCCGGCTGGCGCTCGCTGTCCCGCCCCGGCTGGTGCCGCCGCTCCTCCTCCAGGGCCAGCACCTCCAGGTGGCAGACCGTCTCGAGAAGCTGCTTGCGCACGTCGTGGCGCGAGATCCAGGCCGCCACGTCCCGGATCTGCTGCGCCTGCCGGCGGTACTCCGCCGCCCTGTCGGATTGCGGCCGGGACACGGGCAGCTACCGGGCCGCCATCACGGCCGCGGCCGCCGGGGCTGCGCTCTTCGCGAGCGACATCCTGCTCGTCGAGCGGTCGCAGGTGATCGTCACGGCGCCGTCGGCGGCCGCGATGCGCGCGACGCGCAGGTCGGGCGTGCTCACGAGGGTGACGGGCGTCACGCTCTCCTCGCGGGCGACGTCGGCCAGAATCGCGAGGCAATCGGCGAAGCGGAACGCGACGCTCCGGGTCGCGCTGGCAGTCTCGCCCGCAGGCCGGCCGGTCTCGGCCGGGATCGCGGCGAGGCGGGTCTGGTCCTTCGCGGGAGCGGCCTGGTTCGCCGGCGCAGGAGCGGCGGCGGCGGCGAGAAGGACGATGCCGAGCGCCGCTGCGCCGGCCGTGAAGGTGATGCTGAATCGGTTCATCGCGAAGCCCCGCCGCCTGTTGCCGCTTTCATAGAGCGACATTACATTGCGCGCAATTGTTTTATACGCGTGCGACTTTCTGTCCGGCCCGGACCCCGCTCCCGTCGGCCCAACCGGAGCGGCCCTGTTCAGAACGGCTCCAAACTGAAATCATTCTAAGTTGCTGTTATTGCGTTGATTTTCGTCCCCGTGCGGGCTAGTCCCGGTCCCGCACATGCCTGTGCTCCCCTTGCCGCAGGGCCTTGAACCCTGGCTGAAGAGGTACTCCATGACCACCTTCCTGCGCCGCCTCGGCGCGCGATATCTCGCGCCCGCGTGCCTCTCCCTTGCCGCCATCCTCGCCGCCGCTTCGCCCGCCGCCTCGCAGGGCCCGGCGCCGTCCGCCGCCTCGCCCGGGACCGTCGAGGTCACCGACGTGGCCGGGCGCAAGATCCGTGTCCGCGCACCCGTCGAGCGCGTGATCCTCGGCGAAGGCCGCCAGATCTACGTGGTCGCCGCCCTCGACAAGGACGCGCCGTTCCGGCGCGTCGTCGCCTGGCGCGACGACCTCGCCAAGGCCGATCCCGCCACCTACAGGCTCTACGAGGCCAAGAGTCCGGGGATCGGCAAGCTGCCGACCTTCGGGGGCATGAAGGAGGGCTCCTTCGACGTCGAGCAGGCGGTGGCGCTGAAGCCCGACGTGCTGCTCATGAACATCGAGGCCAAGGTCGCGAGCGACGAGGCGAAGCTCGTCGAGAAGCTCGCCGGGGTCGGGATCCCGGTCGTCTACGTCGATTTCCGCGAGAAGCCGTTCGAGAACACCGAGCCGTCGCTGCGCCTCATGGGCAAGCTCTTCGGCCGCGAGGCGGTCGCGGAGGAGTTCATCGCCTTCCGGGCCAAGGAGATCGCCCGCGTCGAGGAGCGCCTGAAGGCCGCGAACCTCGACGAGGCCAGGAAGCCCCTCGTGATGGTCGACCGCGCCGGCGGCTATTCGGACGATTGCTGCATGTCGTTCGGGCGCGAGAATTTCGGCCGCATGGTCGAACTCGCCGGCGGCCGCAACCTCGGCTCGGGCCTGATCCCCGCGACCTTCGGGACGATCTCGCCCGAGAAGATCGTCGCGGCGAAGCCCGACGTCGTCATCGTGACGGGCAGCGCCTGGGACGCCTACGTGCCCGGCGGCGCCTGGGTCGGCGTCGGCCCGAACGCCGACCTCAAGGAGGCGCGCCGCAAGCTCGCCGGCCTCATGCGGCGCCCGGCGTTCCGCACCGTTCCCGCGGCCGAGCGCGGCCACGTGCACGCGATCTGGCACCAGTTCTACAACAGCCCCTACCAGTTCGTAGCCGTGCAGCAGATCGCCAAGTGGCTCCACCCGGACCTGTTCCGCGACGTCGATCCCGACGCCACCCTGCGCACGCTCCACGAGCGCTTCCTGCCGATCCCGTACCAGCCCGGCTACTGGGTCTCGCTTCAGGCGAACGGCTGATGACCGGCGCCGCCCTGACGGCCGTCCGCGATCCGCGGACGGCGCTCCCGCCGAACTCCAAGCGCGCGGAATACCGCGCGCTTGCCCGCCGCAAGCTGGCGCTGCTCGCCGGTCTCGCGGTTCTCCTCGTCGCGAGCTTTCTCGTCGACCTCATGACGGGACCCGCCCGCTACGCGGTGTCCGAGGTGGTGCGGGCGCTCGCCGCCCCCGATTCCGTCCCGGCGGCGTTGCGCGTCGTGATCTGGGAGATCCGCCTGCCCGTCGCCCTGATGGCGATCGCGGTCGGCGCGGCGCTCGCGGTGGCGGGCGCACAGATGCAGACCATCCTCAACAACCCGCTCGCGAGCCCGTTCACGCTCGGGATCTCGGCGGCGGCGAGCTTCGGTGCGGCGCTCGCGCTCGTGCTCGGCGTCGCGATCGTGCCGGCGGCGCTCGACTACATGGTGCCCCTCAACGCCTTTCTCGCCGCCGCATCCGCCGCGCTCCTGATCCATACGCTGAGCCAGCGCCGCGGCGTGAGCACCGAGACCGTGGTGCTGCTCGGCATCGCCCTCGTCTTCACCTTCAACGCCCTGCTCTCGCTTTTGCAGTTCGTGGCCTCCGAGCAGGCGCTCGGCGCCGTGGTGTTCTGGACCATGGGCAGCCTCACCAAGACCACCTGGCCGAAGCTCGCCGTGACGGCCGCGGTGCTGGCCGTGTGCCTGCCCCTGTTCATGTGCCGCGCCTGGGCGCTGACGGCTTTGCGGCTCGGCGAGGACAAGGCGGCGAGCTTCGGGATCGACGTGCGGCGCCTGCGGCTCGAGACGATGCTGCTCGTGAGCCTGCTCGCTGCGGTGCCGGTCTCGTTCGTGGGCACCATCGGATTCATCGGCCTCGTCGGCCCGCACATCGCCCGCATGCTGATCGGCGAGGACCAGCGCTTCTTCCTGCCGGCTTCCGCGCTCGCGGGCGCGGCGCTGCTCTCGGCGTCGTCGGTGGTGAGCAAGTCGCTGATCCCGGGCCTGACCTTCCCGATCAGCATCGTGACGGCGCTCATCGGCGTGCCGTTCTTCTTCAGCCTCATCCTCTCGACGACCCGCAGGTGGCGATCATGGTGACATCGATGCCGAAGCCCGCCCCGACGTCCCGCCCGACTCTGGAGCTCAGCGGGGTCGGCGTGCATTACGGCCGGGGCGCGCAGGCCGTGCCGGCGCTGTCGGGCATCACCACGCCGGCCTTCCGCGGCGGCGAGGTCGTCGCGGTCATCGGGCCGAACGGCGCCGGCAAATCGACGCTGTTCCGGCGCATCGCGGGCCTGCTCGGCGGCCCCGGGGCGGTGCGCGTCAACGGTTCCGAGGAGCGCCCCGCCCGGCGCCCGTGCTACCTCCCGCAGGACACCGCCGTGGCGGCGGTGCTCACGGTCTACGAATCGGTGCTCCTCGCCCGCAAGCAGGAAAGGCGCGGGGCCTGGGCCGTGGAGGACGCGGACCTCGCGATCGTCGACGCGGCGCTCGACGATCTCGGCATCGAGGATCTCGCCTTCCGCAACCTCGCCGAGCTCAGCGGCGGCCAGCGCCAGCTCGTCTCCATCGCCCAGATGCTGGTGCGCGAGCCCCAGATCCTGCTCCTCGACGAGCCCACGAGCGCGCTGGACCTCCACCGGCAGATCGAGGTGCTGACCCTCGTCCGCCGGCTCGCGCAGGAGCGCAACATCTGCGTGCTGCTCGCGGTGCACGACCTCAACCAGGCTCTGCGCGTGGCCGACCGCGTCCTGGTGATCGCGGGAGGCCGCCTCGTCGCCGTCGGCGCGCCGGAGGCCGTCATCACGCCGGCCCTGCTCGAGGACGTCTACGGCGTCCGGGCGCGGGTCGAGTCCGGCGGGGCGGACGGAATCCCTTACGTGATCGTCGAGGGCTCCGCCCGGGGCGCCGGCGCGCCGGTCCCGGCCGGGGTCCCGTTCCTGAGAGCGGCGGAGTAGGCGGAGCGACCGTCAGCCCTGCCGACGTCGGTGGAGCGCAAGCGGATAGACGGTCGCGCCCGTGGACGGCGGCGCGGTCTCGGGCGGCCTGGCCGGCTCGGGCACCCGCGGCAGGGCCGCCTGCGCCGCGGCGTCGGCGGCGCGGCGTCCCGCCCGGAGACGCCTGATCTCGTCGATCAGGCCGGCGATCTCTTCCCAGCGCCGGTCCATGCTGCTCGTCATGCGTTCCACCCCCCGCGGAGCCGGCATGGTCCGCGAGAGGTCTTGACGAAATCTTAGCCGGATCGGACCCCGCTCAGTCGCGCTCCGTGAGGGCGAGCAGCTTCGAGGCGAGGAACAGCACCGGCCAGAGGGCCACCACGGCCAGGTTGGCGGTGACATAGGCGGCCCGGGCGGCGCCGGCCGAGAGCCCTTCGGGCAGGGGCGTGTCGTCCTCCGCGGGCTCGCAGGCCTCCACGTAGACGAGGCCCGCCTCCACATAGGCTGCGATCATCGCGGCGATCAGAGCGGTCTGCTGCATGGTCCCGGCCCCCGGCTTTTCCGCCCTTCTAGACCGCAATCCCGGGCCTCGAAATTGGCAGAAGGAACGAGGGGCGCGCGAGACATTCGGCCCGTGCATCCCCTGGCGGCGTGCCCGCGCGGGGCAGCGGGGCGAAAACGGGTTAGAACGGCGCATCACGGCGCCGCGGAGCCCATCGTGCCCGATTCCTTCCTCATCGGTCTCGTGCTCAAGATGGTCACGAGCGCGGCCATCGTGGTGGCGGCCTCGCTGATCGTCGAGCGGGCGGGGCCGTTCCTCGGCGCCATGGTGGCGACCCTGCCGGTCTCGGCCGGTCCGGCCTACGTGTTCCTGGCCTACGAGCACGACGCGGCCTTCATCGAGCGCAGCAGCCTCGCGAGCCTCGTGGTGAACGCCGCCACGGCCGGGTTCATCGCGGTCTATGCGGGGCTCGCCCAGCGCCACCGGCTCGTGGCGAGCCTCGGCGGCGCGCTCGGCTTCTGGCTCGTCTGCGCGTGGCTCGCGAGCCGCATCCCGTGGTCGCTTCCGGGCGCGATCGCGCTCAACGCGGCGGCCTATGGCGGGGCGATCCTGGCGACCCGCCGCTTCCTCCGCACGGCGCCCCGCGTGCAGGCCGGACCGCGGCCGTGGTGGGGGATCCCGATGCGGGCGCTCAGCGTGATGGCGCTCGTCGCGGCGGTGATCGCCGCCGGCCGCCTGATCGGGCCGCAGGCCGCCGGGATGGCGGCCCTGATGCCCGTGGTGATGACGAGCCTCGCCCTCATCCTCCATCCCAGCATCGGCGGCCCCGCGACCGCGGCCGTGATGGTGAACGCGCTCATGGGCATGATCGGCTTCACGGCCGCGGTCGTGGTCCTGCACCTCGCGAGCGTCCCGTGGGGCACCGCCGCGGCCCTGTGGGCGGCGCTCGCGACCTGTCTCGTGTGGAACGGCGGCCTCGCCCTGCACCGGCGGTGGAGCCCGCGCTGAGCCCCCTGCCCGCTCAGGCGAGCGCCCGCATCACCTTGGCGATCAGGTCGCCGACGCGGTCCTTCGCAACCCAGCGCGCGACCACCACGAGATCGAGCGCGGGATCGATCCAGATCAGGTTCGTGCCCATGCCGACCGCGAACACGCTCGTCGCCGGCGCGGCCGGGTAATAGCCCCGCTCCGGGTTGAGCCACCACAGCAGGCCGTAGACCGGGTTCAGCGCGCAGGGCGTCGTCAGGGCGTCGATCCAGGCCTCCGGCAGGAGCCGCCGGCCGTCCCAGAGCCCGCGGCGCTGGATCAGATAGCCGACGCGGGCGTGGTCGCGCGCCGAGATGAACATTCCGCCGCCCCAATGGCCGCCGCCGGAGACGGATTCGATCGGCCGCCCGTCGATCGCCACGGTGGAGTTGCGGTAGCCGCGCCATTCCCAGGTCGGGGAGGCGCCGATCGGGTCCATGATGCTCTCCCGCAGCACCTCGGGCAGCGGCCGGCGGAAGGCGTGCAGGAGCGACAGGGCGAGCCGGTTGACCCGCACGTCGTTGTATTCCCAGTACGTGCCCGGCGGCTGCAGGTCCCGGTGCGAGCCTTTCGGCTTCGCCCCCGTTCCCGGACCCACGTGCCGGTTGCGGTCGACGAGGTCGGGCTTGTCGAACAGCGTGCCCTCCCATTCGCTCGTCTGCTGCAGGAGGTGGCGCCAGGTGATGTCGCGGTTCTGGGCCGAGTCGAAGCCGCCGTCGCGGCTGATCTCGCGCACGGGATCGTCGATCGAGCCGATGAGCCCGCGCTCGACCGCGATCCCGGCGAGAACCGCGAGATAGCTCTTCGCGATGCTGAAGGTCATGTCGACCCGGTCGGGATCGCCCCATTCCGCGGCGATGCGCCCGCCGCGGACCACGAGCCCGCCGGCGCCCCCGCGCGGGCGCACCTCGCCGAGCACCGCGTCGTGGGGCGGCTCCTCGCCCATGTCGGCGGTGCCGATGTAGCGCCCGTCCGCGAGATACATGGTGCGCGGCCAAGGCGACTCGTTCGCCACCGCGAAGGCGGTCGCCTCGGCGAGGCGGCCGGGATCGAAGCCGGCCTCGGCCGGCGCCACGCGCGCCCAGTCGCCGCGCGGGGGGAAATACGAACTGCCGGTCACATCGCGCTCCTGATCATGCTTCGCCTGCGTCGTCTCACATCCGCACATCCCGGCTCAAGAGCGCAGGATCGCCTCGACGATCTCCTGGACCTCGAGCGCGTCGCGCAAGGTCGCGAGATTCTGCTTCTCGCCCCGCGTCAGGGCCGCGACCTTGTCGAGCTGGCGCGCGAGGACGAGCGGCCGCGCCTCCTCGTTGCGGATCGCCCCGGGCGCCTCCGCGAAGGGCCCGTCGCCGTCGCGCTTCTCGGCGATCGACCAGTCGCGCAGGCGAAGCGCGCCGCGCTCCCCTTGCGCGGTCCAAAGGTTGTGGTCGGCCTTGTCGGTGCCGCCGACGCGGCCCGCGAGGGTCACGGGGATGCCGCCGGCGTCGAGCCGGGCCGCGATCGCGCGTTCGCTGCGGCCCGCCTCGGGAAAGCTCGCGCGGCCGGCGTCGAGCCGGAGCGGCCCGAGGAGGCGCAGGCACAGGAACAGGAAATGCGACACCACCTCGCGGGTGAAGCCGCCCTGCTCCCGCCGGTCGAGCCAGCCGGCGGCGTCGGCCTGCCACGGCCGCGGCCAGGCCGCGAAGGCGATCTCGACCGTGACCTCGCGGACGGCGCCGACGGCGCCGTCCCGCAGCCAGGCGGCGAGCTGCTCGACCGCCGGCGACGACGCGAAGGGAAAGTTGACGGCGCCGCGCCCGCCCCGCGCCTCGAACGCCTCCACGAGGCCGCGTGCCGCGGCAAGATCGACCGCGAGCGGCTTCTCGCAGAACACCGCGCGGCCCCGCTCGAGCGCGGCGCCCGCATAGGCCACGTGGCTTGCCGGCGGCGAGGCGACGTAGAGGCAGTCGGACGCGGCGATCACGGCGTCCGCGTCGGCGAGACGCGGCACGTCCGGCAGGTCGGCCTTGAGGCGCCCCATGGCCTCCGACGAGGGGTCCCACACACCTGCGACGGCAACCGAGCGGTGCGCCGCGGCCGCCCGCAGCAGGCGCTCGCCCATGATGCCGTAGCCGATCACCCCGAGTCTGGTGGCGCTCATGCCGGTGCCCTTCCCTGTGACCGGTGCCGATGTCGGTCGAGCGCCGGACCCTGCGTCAAGGCGGGGGCGGACACAACCCGCCCGCCCCAGGCTCCCGATCCCGCCATCGCTCCCCAGCGAGGCGCGTCCACCGGGGCCCCGCGCAGCGACGGCACCGGCAGCGCCCGAGCCTGGAACCTGCTCGGCCTGCTGACATTGTCCCCGCGAGTCCGGCCCGAAACAGGTCCGCAGACCTTGGGTGCGCCCATGATCGTTCTCGCCAGTGAAATTGCCTCGCTCGGAATCGCGGCCGTGAGGGCGATCTACACCTTCGAGCCGGCGCGGTCGGGCCAGTAGGGCCGGCGCGGCGAAGTCGGACGGTCCCCGGGCGAGTTGTGCTTGCAGGCCCGGATGGGCCATTGTCGCCCGCCGAACCTCACCACGCAGGGCCTGGACCGTGGACTTTCCCGTCGATCCCAACGAGTTCCTGCGCCTCCAGACCATCGAGGAGCTCGCGGTCAAGAAACACCTGCCGGACGAGACCGTCGACCGGATCACGGCCTTCGCCCGCGCCCGCTTCGACGTGCCGATCTGCCTCGTGACCCTCGTCGAGGCCGACCGCCAGCTCTTCCTGTCGCGGCAGGGGCTCGACGTGGATCAGACGCCGCGCAGCGCCTCCTTCTGCACGCACACGATCCTGGCGAGCGCCGTGTTCGTGGTCCCGGATGCGCGCAAGGACGACCGCTTTCGCGACAACCCGCTGGTGACGGGCGAGCCCTTCATCCGCTTCTATGCTGGCGCACCGCTGGTCTACCGGGACGAGATCCGGCTCGGCGCCCTGTGCCTCATTGACCGCAAGCCCCGCACCTTCTCCCGCGGCGAGCAGGCCGAACTGATGATGCTGGCCGATGCGGTGGTCTCGATCGTCGCGGCGCGCGCCTTCGGGCTGCCCGAGCCGGACCTGAGCCTCGCCCTCTCGGGTTGACGTCGCGCCCGGGGACGAATGGCCGCGCGTGCCGGCCCCGCGGCGCCGCTAGGAGCCTGCGGATTCCGAGGCGGCTTCCTTGCGCCGGATCCGGTCGTACTCCCGCCGGACCACGACCGCGCCGTGCACCCGCTCCAGGCGCCTCACCGTGAAATGGGCGTGGGCGATCGACTGGTAGTGGGTCATGAAGGCGGTGTTGACGGCGGCGCCTCCGAGCGCGCCCACGACCGGGACGGCCTGAGCGGCGATCTTCTGCGACACCACGAGGCCGAAGCGCGACGAGATCTCGGCGGCGAGCCGGATCAGCACCGGCGCCCCCTGCCCCACGAACCCGTGCTCGGCCACGAAATGCGCGGCCTCGGTCATGGATTGCGCGAGAGCGGCCCGCACCGCGAAATAGCTGCTCTCCGCCGGGTTGTCGCCGTCGCCCTGCCCTCCCCCGAGCGCGAAGACCTGCACGCAGGCCAGCGCCGTCTCCGGGCGGGCGAGGTCCTCCCCCTCGCCCTGCGCGATCTCGGCGATCGAGCGCAGGATCAGGGTGGTCGCGACCGGCAGCTCGACCGGCAGGCTCACGAGGCCGAACGCGCCGCCCACCGCGCCGGAGGTGGCGGCGAGCGCCTTGTGGATGAATCGCCCCCAGCGGGCGGGCGCTTCCGGCAGCGTCGTCAGGGCGAGCCGCAGGGCCGCCCGGAGGGCCGCCTGGCTGGCGCGCGAGACGATGCCGGAGGCCGCGCGGGGCAGGAGGTTGCCGACGAGTTCCACGGGCCGGCCTACGAAGCTCGACAGGCGCGCCACGAGGCTCGGGTGTTCGAGCACCCGCACGGCCGTGCGCAGGGCCTCCCGGTCTTCCGGACCCAGATGGGGCGCAGGCCGGCCGGCCCGCTTCGCCCGCTGCCGCTGCACCGCGCCGCTCATGCGGGTTCTACGCCCGGCGCCGACCCCGGGTTCCCGTCCGCCGGACGCCTGCTCCGCACCGGGCCGGCACGGCCGGGCCTGGAAGGCCCACGATCGCGCGAGCGCGGGACGGGCGACGCATTTCCGCCCCATTGACCCACCCATGTCCCGCCCCCGCCTCCGGGCGGGACGTCACATCACACCTTCATGGGGTCCCATGCTCTTCGAGAGACTCGATCGCTACACACCTTTGGCCCTCGCCGCGCTGCGCATCGCGACCGCGCTCATCTTCATGCTGCACGGCTCGCAGAAGCTCTTCGGCTTCCCGGCCCCGCCGCAGAGCGGCCTGCCGCCGCTGCTCTCGCTCTACGGCATCGGCGGCGTGCTCGAACTCGCGGGCGGGTTCCTGATCCTGATCGGCGCCTTCACCCGGCCGGTCGCCTTCGTCCTCGCGGGCGAGATGGCGGTGGCGTACTGGATGTTCCACGCCCCGCGCAGCCTCTACCCGCTGCTCAACGGCGGCGACGCCTCGATCCTCTACTGCTTCGTGTTCCTGCTGCTGGTCTTCACCGGCCCGGGCGCCCTCAGCTTCGACGGCGCGCGCGGCGGGCGCAGCATGCGGCCGGCCCTGAGCCGCTGATCCCGTGTCCCCTGAGGGGCAGGAGCGCCTTCGCGGCGCTCCCGCCTCTCCGGCCGGAAGCGGGCCGGAAGCGGGGTCGCAGCCGGCCCGGCGCACGCGCGGTAAGTCCGCATTAACCATGTTGCGTGACATTGCCTCGCCGGCCGTGCGGCGGCGTAGAGGGCAATCCATGGAGCAGGCACAGCCCGAGCCGACGTCTCCCACCGATCTCCACCGCCAGATCCTTCGTCTGACGAGCCTCCTGCAGGCGACGGCGGCGCACCTCATGCAATGCGGCGCCGAGAAGCAGGCCGACCTGGAGCGGATCATCGCCCTTGAGGAGCAGAACCGGACCCTGGTGCTGCGCCTGCGGGACGCCGAGGAGCGCGCCTCGAGGGCGGAGGAGCGCATGGCGCTGGTGGAGGGTGCGGAAAAGTGGCGGCACCTCTACGAGGCCGAACTGGCGCGGCGCCGCCACGTCCGCCTCGCCGCCTGAGCGCGCGCCGCGGCACGCCGTCAGCCGCCCCGCATGCAGGAGCCGATCGCCGCGACCGTGCCCCGGTCGGCACGCTCGGTCCATTCCGAACGTCGAAGCAGTGGTATCCCGGTCAGCGCCTGCTCGGGCGTTCCCTATCGGCATCGACACCCGGCGTCCATGGCGGGGGCCGGACGAGGGCGCCCGTATCCGGACGACCACGCTGCCGGCGGGAAGCTCTCAGGGGCGCGGGGCAGGATCTCGAACCCGACCAGGGCCGAGAACCGGCACGATCGACCATCCGAGCCGCCCGTTGAAGTCCCAGGCCGCCGCGGTCGGGCGCCGCCCGCGGACCGGGGGCGGCGATCGGGACCAGAATGCGGATCGAGGCCCGGATGACCGTCTGGGCCTCGATCCGACGTCAGGCAAGACGGCGGCAAGCGCGAAAACTCAGATGTCCCACGTATCGACCATTGATGAGGCAGCAGGGGAAGGTTCATTCGAGGACGAGGTGGCAGGAAACGCAGTATTCGAATGCTTTATCGACGTGAGGTCCCATATCAAAGTGTTGTCGTCCCACTGAACTTTCATGGTCTCTTTCGCAAGGTTCAGCGTGAGGGTGAGATCCCGGTATTCATCATAGAGAACGACTTTCTTGCGGCTCTCGGATATCTCTTTGAACATAATTTGCTCATCTTCGATCCACTGCTGCCCACTCTTCAATTCCACAATCGTCCCGGTCGCTATCTTGGATCCGTTCTGGCCCTCATAGGTCACTTTTGTGTAGTTCTTTTCCATGTTGTCCTCCCACAAAATTGTACGCGTCCGATGCATGGTTAAACTATACGTTCTTGAAGAAAATTGAGCGTATCATGCGCGCCAAAAAGAATAAAAGATTTGAAATGAAATTGTAAGGCTAAATATATTCAGAATATTTCTTTCGAAAATCATGCCTGTAACTTTGGATATCTAGGTCGCACAGGGCTCCTGCCCAAAAAAGGACCCGCTCACGGCCAAGCCGCGGCGGGTCGGACGCCATTTCGGGAGGCATGAATCCGTTCCCGCGACGCACCCGGCTTTGGTGAGTCCCACAAAAGCGCTGGCGCTCTCCGAGACCGGCCCGACGCATGAAAGGTTGCGCGGGCCCGACCGTCGTAGATGATCTACTGACGCTTGACGCAGGTGCGCTGCCGACCACTGCCGCCTTGGACAGCCCCCATATTGGTGCCGAGATTGGAGCCCGCGGTCACCTGCTTGATCTGCCCCTTCGGGCAGGAGCCGTCATCGACCAAAACAACTTGGCCGGTGCGCAACTGCCCGGCGCCGGGTTCCTGTTGGAGAACCTGCATTGGTACCTGTGCCATGACGATGCTCGTCGAAGCGACAAGAAGCGCAGTAATAGCGATTATACGTCCCATCATATTTATGTATCCCTTCCGGCGTGATCTCAGATGATAGCCAATATGCGAGAGTCGGTATTTTCGATCGGCTGCCTTTTGGCGCAGTTCCGCAGCGTAGCATGTGGGCGAGATCAGAAGCGAGAACTTAATTCGACTAGAAAATCGACTCAACAATGCTGAACGATCTCCCGTTGCACCTCGAAAGCGTCCCCTGGAGGAGCCGGGGCCGAAGGATGAGGGGGACTATCGCAACGTCGTAGCGTTGGCCGCCCATCGCGCATGGCAACCGCATGAGCGCCTCCGATGCGGAGATGGCCTGGAATCCGGAACGCCGGAAGCACCGGTTCGAAGGTGATTTCCAGGACCGACACCCTGTGGATCGACGCCATCTGCATGAAGGGCGGCACGCAGATAGGGGGAAGATCGAGAGCGGTCCGAAGGTCTAATCAGCGTGGCGGGAAAGCGCCTGCTACAGGCATCCCCAGATCGGAACGGCGCCGACCGATGGGGGCATAGGCACGGCGCGCCGATCCAGTTGCGTACCGAAAGACGGGGCCGGGCGCCGATGAGGCGCCGGCCCCGTTTTCGTTCGGCGGTGATCTCGTCTGCAAACCGACGGCCCGGGGAGCGGGCGGCCGCGGGCCGGCCCGGATGAACCGGACCGGCACCTCCGGCATTAGGCTTCATCACCGGGAACGAGCAAGGCACCGGTGGCTGAGAGATCCGTGTGCTCCCGCCTCTACAGGAGCCCGACCGTGCCTCTATTCCATTTCGACGTGCGGTATGACGGCGAGCCGTGGTCCGACGATCAGATCGGGATGGACCTCGCCGGGCCCGAGGAAGCGCGGCCGGCGGCGCTGGAGCTTCTTGCCGAACTCGCCAAGGACAAGCTCGGCAAATACGACTTCCTCGCCGTCCGCATCCGCGACGGGCAGCCCGAGCCCGTGCTGACGCTCAACCTTTCCCTGCGGGCCGAGGAGCGGCTCTAGCCGCGTTCTCCGCCACCTCGGGGCACGCCGGCCCCCGACAGCGCCGAGCTTGGCGATATCGCACGCCTGACGACGGAGGCCTGCCCGCTGCGGGCGGCCGCCGGCCTCGGGACCTGGACGGGCTTCCCCATGCCGCTCTTCGCTCTTCGGCGGGACAATCTTCACGGTGCGGCGGGCACCAGCTCGATCAGGAGGGAAGCCGCCTCGTCGATCCGGTCGCGCGAGTAGAGCAGCGGCACGTACTCGCCGCGCGCCCAGAGCGGGGCGAGATCCGCGTAGTGGCCCGAGCGGGGGTCGCCCGACTGACCGGGCGCATTGATGCAGACGCTGCGGTCCCAGTCGCCGACGTCGATGACGACCCGGACCGAGGCCCCTGCGATGATCCGGAAGTCGCTCGGCCGATAACCCGCATGCATGGGCGTGGAGGCGCTGCCGCCCTTCGGCAGAGGGCCGATGTCGAAGCGGTCGTTCCCGACGAGCGGGGTCAGCGGATGCTCGAAACAGGCCGTGTGCAGGCGCCCCCAGGACCAGGCGGACGGATCGTCTCCCATCCGGGCGGCGCAGTCGCGGTACGCCGCCTCGAGGGTGTCGGCGAGGATGCGATCGCGCGCGGCGGCCGGGTCCGGACCCAGGCGCCGGTCCGGCGCCTCGATCAGCCGCAGGAGGCTTTCGACGTCGCCGGGCCCGAGGAGCTTGCGGACCTCTCCGTCGGGGACGGTCGCGGCGAAGAGCGCCGGCTTGAGATGCTTCGTCCACCAGAGCTCGAACAGGGCGGCCGGAGCGCTGCCGGGACCGAGCGATCCGTCCCAGTCGCGCAGCAGGTCGCGGGCGCCCGTCCCGCCCGCCATCGCGGCCGTCCGCAGCGCCGCCAGGGTGCGGCGCGCCGGCATGGAGCCGACGTCGGTCTGGAGCGCGCAGGACGCCGCGACGGTGTGCGGCGACGCGGTCTTCAGCGCCTCGTCGATGCGGGCGGCCCGCGACCGCTCGGTCCATTCGAAGCCGACCGGGGCCGTGCCGTGATCCCAATCGGCGGGCAGGTTCAGTTCGTTGGCGGTCGCGAGATAGCCCTGCGGCGGATCCACGACCCGCGGCAGGCGGTCCGGATCGAGGAAGCCCTCCCATTCGTAGCGCCCGTCGCCCGGCACGGGCAGGAGCCCGTCCCAGTTGGGCCGCAGAGGCGTGTAGCCGACCGGAAGCCAGGCGATCCGTCCCGTGGCGTCGGCATAGACCTGGTTGACGGACGGCGTGCCCCAGCGGCGCATCTCGCGGCGGAACTCGTCGAAGCCGCGCGCCCGCATCCCCGAGATGCTCGCGAAATAGGCGGCGGCGCCGGGCTCCGACCACACGGAGCGGATCGAGCAGGCGAGGCGCCGGTCCGGGTCCTCGAACACGACCGGTCCGTGGCGGGTGAACTTCAGCGTCAGGGTCTGGTCCGGCGCGCCCTTGACCTCGAACCGCTCCTCGACCACGCGCATACGCTCCCAGCCGTCGCGGTAGCGGTAGGCGTCGGGGTCGCCGGGGGCGGTCTCGTAGACGTAGACGTCCTCCTGGTCCGCCCCGAAGATCGTGAGGCCGAACGCGATGACGCCGTTGTGCCCGATCGACACCCCGGGCAGCGCCGGCTCGCCGGCTCCGATGACGTCGAGCCCCGGCGCCGTGAGATGGACGAGGTAGCGCAGCGAGGGCAGCGAGTGGGTGCGGTGCGGGTCGCTCGCGAGGATCGGCCGGCCCGTCTCGGTGCGGCTTCCGTGCACCACCCAGTTGTTGGAGCCCTCGAAGGCGGCATCCCGGATGACGTCGCCGAGGTCCGTGACCTTGGTCCAGGCCCAGACGTCGTCGAGCCCGGCCGCAAGGCGCTCAGGCGTGAAGGTGACCGGTGCGCTCGCGAGCTTGAACGCGTCGAGCATCTCGACCGACACGGAGGAGAGGTCGAGCCCCTCCGCGGCCCGAGGCGTCACGGCGGGCTCCAGGTTCTTGCGCAGCAGATCCGTGGCGGGGTCCGCCCGTGCCAGGACCGCGGCGCGCTGCACCTCGGAGAGGGCGTTGCGGGTCAATCCGTGACTGCGGACCCGCACCACGTCCTCGGGCGCCCAGCGTCCCGGCCGCGTCCCCGCAAGGCCGAACTCCGGCGGCAGGCGCCCCGGCTCGCGCTCGACGAGGTCGATGTAGGCATTGATCCCGGCCACGAACGCCGTGCAGATCGCCTCGGCGTCGGGCGCGTAGGCGGCCCATTCCGCAGCCATGTCGCCGCGATAGAGGAAGAGGCGCGCGGCCCGGTCCTGGGCGAGGTAGCCGGGCCCGAAATCCGCCGCGAGCAGGCCGAGGCCGCGCTTGCGCCACAGGTCCAGCTGCCAGAGGCGGTCCCGCGCGGCATTGAAGCCCTGCGCCGCGAAGAGGTCGTGCAGAGACCCGGCCCGGATGTGCGGGATGCCCCAGCGATCGACCACGATCTCGGCCGGGGCATGGAGCCCCTCCACGCCGATCCGCTCCCGGTGCGGAGCAGGAGGTGTGTCGTTGCGATCCATGGGTGGGCTTTCCCTTGGCTCCCGGGCCTGATGGCTCGTAGGCTCGCTCGGCTGCATCTCCTACGACGTGTGCCGGAGCCGCTTCAATACCTCACGAATAGGCCTGCGACGCCGGTTCCATTCAGGCGCGCCGGCCGTGTTCGCTCCCCTGCAACAACTCTTCGACCGCCGCGGCCAGCACGGCGCAGCCTTGGACGAGATCCTCGACCCGCGTATCCTCCTCGAAGCAGTGACTCCTGCCCCCGAGCGACGGAACGAACAGCATCGCACTCGGCAGGATGCGGCTGACCGGAACCGCGTCGTGCAAGGCGCCGGACACCATTCGCCGCCAGCGCGAGGCCACCGCCTTCTCGGCGCTGGACGCCAGCTTGCTCACGAGCGCAGCGTCCATCGGAGCAGGCGGGAGCATCGCTGCGGTGCGCGTTCCAATCCGGACCGTTCCTTGAGCCGTGATCCCTTGTGCGATCGCCCTCGCACGATCGGCCAGGTCGTCGAGACGTTGCCGGTCGGGGTCGCGGATCTGCAGCATCGCATCGACCCGTCCCGGCACGATGGAGGTGGCATTCGGAGCGACGTTCACCCGGCCGAACGTCCAGACGGTCGCAGGACCGGCTTGCCTGCGGAAGGCCTCGTCGACGGCATGCGCCAGCGCCACGAAGCCCATGACGGCATCGCGCCGGCGGCTCATCGGCGTCGTGCCGGCATGGTTCTGATCACCGAGAACGGTCACCTCGATGTGCTGCATGCCGACGATCGATTCAACGATTCCGATCCCTTCATGGGCATCATCGAGAATCGGGCCCTGCTCGATGTGCGGCTCGATGTAAGCGGAGAACAGCGTTGGCGGCACATGCTCGGCCCTCGCCAATTCCGGGACACCGCCCAGGACGTCGCCCAGCCGGCGCCCCTGACGGTCCGTCCTGTCGTGGAGCGCCGAAAGCGGCAATTCCCCGGTCCAGACGCGGCTTCCCATCAGCGGTTCGAACGTCCCTTCCTCGTCGGCAAACGAAACGACCGCAACGCCCGACAGCCCGGCGTCCCGTATGGCGCGAGCGATCTCCAGGCCGCAGATCACACCGTAGCTGCCGTCCAGCCAGCCACCCTCCGGCTGCGTGTCCGAATGCGAACCGATGAGAATCGCCGGGCCGGTCGAGGCGGGCAGCCCGAACAGGTTGCCGACCGGATCCCAGAGCGGCCGAAGGCCGGCGTCTTTGAGGCGATCCGCGAGCCAACGCCGCCCGTCGAGATCGGGAGGCGTGAAGGCCTCTCGAACGACGCCGGAGCCTTCCGCTCCGATGGTCCGGAGGGCATCGAGGTCGCTCAGGAGTCGGGCAGGATCGATCTCGACCATGAACACCCCTCTACCCTATGGAAGCGTGCCGGACGAGCTTCAGTACCATGAGACGCCGGATCCTTCGCCGTGTATGTTCAGCGATGAGCGGCCCCCTCGCGGCAAAGCGCTTACCCGATGCATGAGATCACCCCTGGGTGTCGCAACGCTCCAGGCTCCCCGGAGGGCCCGTTTGCGGCGTCGTGACGACGGCCTGTTCCTGGCCCTCAAGGTTCATCCCGAGGACGCGCAGGCGATTGCGGCCTTCGTGGAGGAGCGTGGCATCAAACCCATCGCCCCCGGGGACATGCACGTCACGCTCCTGCGGCTGAACAGGGGCGTGTTCGACCTTGAAGGGTTCGCGATGCCGGCCGAGGTCCGGGCCGGCGTCGGACCTTATGGGCTCTACTCGCGGGCCGAGCACGGCATCACCCATGCTGCCTACGTTGCCGTGGAGCGCGAACCGATCGCGGCAACGCGAACCGCCCTCCTCAAGGGGTACAAGGGCATTCCGAACCCGTTCACGACGCCCGCTGGGGCCCTCGAACCCGCATACCGGCAGATGGTGCGCGTCCCGCACCTGACCCTGACGTTTCATCGGTCGGAGCACCTGCTGAGGGCGCCCTTTCCGCTTCCGGCGATCCGGCTCACGAAGGTGATCGCCAGCCGTCCCGACCCATTCTGGCACCGGCGCCACCTCTAAATGCGATGCCGGCAGCGGGAGGCGCCAGGGTTTCCCGGCCCGGAGCAGGGTCGGTCAGGACACGGTGCTCGAAGCGCTCCGCCCCGGCATGACGAATGTCCGGGCCGAGGGGGCCGCAAAGCGTACGGACCCGCTGCTCCGCACATGAAGGACGACGCCGATGATCGGCGACGGGATCGAGACGCGTGTCGCCCACATCCCCTCGCCTGTTCAGGCCGTCGCGGTGCCCGAGGCCTGCCTACGGGAACTTCCGGATGTTGTACTCGGGCGCCTGGGTCCGTTCATAGGCGGCCGCCGCCCGCACCACGTCGTATTCGCCGTAGGTCCGGCCTACGATCTGAAGCCCGACCGGCATGCCGTCGGAAGCCAGTCCGGCGCAGACAGATGCAGCCGGCTGACCCGTCAAGTTGAAGGGATAGGTGTAGAACACCCATGACACCAGATTCCTGTCCGGCAGCGAGGCCGGGACGTTGTGTCCGACCGCGAGCGACGACACCGGCAGGACAGGCGACAGCAGCAGATCGTATCTCTCGAAGAAGAGCCGCATCTTCTCACGAAGAGCGTATCGTTCGAAAACCTTGGCGTAGTAGTCGCGCATCTCCTGAGAGAGCGCGGCCTCCAGCACATCGGCGACAGCCGGGTCCAACAGGTCCCGCTGCCTCTCGACGATCGGACGCAGCCGTGTCCCCACGCCTGCATAAAACTCCGCCATCCAGATGTCGGCAGGATCCCGATCGAAGACCTGGTCCACAAGCTCGACGGTACAACCGAGGTCCTCGAACCTGGAGGCGGCCCGGTCCACCACCGCGAGAACATCGGGATCGGGGCGCGCATACCCGAGGGTCGGGCTGTACGCGACCCTCAGTCCGGCGACGGAGGCGTCGCAGGCTCCCAGGACGTCCGGGACGGGACCCGTGACCGCGAAGGGGTCGCGGCGATCGGGTCCCGCGACGGCCGCAAACAGGAGGGCCGCATCCCTGACGGAGCGTGCGATCGGCCCGACATGGGCGAGGGTCGGCGTTGCGGAGGTCGGCCACACCGGGACGCGGCCGGACTGCCCCTTGATGCCGGCAAGTCCGGTGAAGGAGCAGGGAATCCGGATCGACCCGCCGCCATCGGTCCCGAGCGCGAAGGGCGTCACCCCCGCGGCCACCGAGGCGGCGGCGCCGGCGCTCGAGCCGCCCGGCGTCTTCCCCGGGTCCCAGGGGTGTCTCGTGATGCCCGTCAGCGGACTGTCGCCGACGGCCTTGCAGCCGAACTCGCTGGTGGTCGTCTTCCCGATCAGGACGGCACCGGCGGCCCTGGCACGCTCCACGGCCGGCGCATCGGCAGCGGCGACGTTCTCCGCCATCGCTCTCGATCCCGAGGCGTAGCGGACACCCCCGACGGCCATGAGGTCCTTGGCCGAGAACGGCAGGCCGTGGAGCAGGCCGAGAGGAGCGCCCGACATGACGGCCGCCTCGGCGATCCGTGCGGCGGCCATCGCCTCGTCTTCCATGACCAGGAAGAACGCGTTGAGGCTCCCCTGCGTCGATTGCGCTTTGTCGAGAGCACGACGGGTCAGCTCGACAGGCGAGACTTCCTTGCGCTGCACGAGGCGGCGCATCGTGGCGGCGCTCATGGAGTCGAAATCGGCCGACATGGTATTCCCCTCGGGTCGCGGCGGGACGCACGCGGATTCAGGCGGCTCATGGTTGCTTCTCCGCCGGAGGCCACTGGATCAGCGCGGCGCGCCCAGCCTCCGTCAGAGCATAGACGCCGCGTTGCACACGGGCGAACCAGCCATAGACATTGCGGTGCAGGATGGCGGCTGCATCCGGCACCCTCGCCTTGAGGTCGCGCGGTCGCTGCGGTCCGATCGCGAGGATGGAAGCACAGACCAGAGCCCTCTGGCGATAGGCGGTCATGACGGGCGCACGCGATCCGCCACCGGCAGCGGGATCGCCCTGCCGCCGTCGATGCTCCTCCACGAGGCGGGACCGGCGCTGAGCATTGCGCCGCGGCATCGGCGCGGCAGGGCTGAGCAGGACGTGGACCCGGTTGTCGGCACCGATGCCGAGCAGCCCGAAGCCGAGCCGCCGGCAGAGGTTCCGGAACCGCGGATCACCCTCCCGCCCCTTCCCTCGTGCCGACAGGTTTGCGGCCAGCCAGACCTCGTCGGCAAGGTCGGCACGGTCCACGGCCTGCAGGACGAGGTCGAAGCTGAAAGTGAGCTTCAGCTCGCTGATCACGAGGATCGGCGGGTCCTCTCCTTTGAGGGCGACGACGTCGCAACCGCCGACCTCGCCCTTGACCGTGTACCCGAGGCCCTCGAGGAACGCTTTCACGGGAGCATAGAGCCAGGTCTCGGGTCCTCGCCCGTCAGGGGCGTCCGCACGGTTGCGTGCACCCTCGGACCCTCGCCCGCCGCGGGCGTCGGGGCGGATGCGTCCACCTTTGCTACGAGCCATGAACCGACATGATCAAAGGAGCTTTTCCAGCGGCGAACGAGGAGCCATCTCTCGGGCCGAACCTATACTCGATTCCTGCGGGCGCCCCAGGCATGCCGCCCGCCGCGATGCCGTCCAGGCCCCGCTATCGGGATCGCCCGTCCCTTCGCAGCGGATGCGAGCCGGCGGACCCGCCTGATCTGATCATAGGGGGAGCTTCCGGCTGAGGAAGGGCGAGTTGCGCAAGCCGAACCGCCACGGCCGCTCGACAGCTCGCGATAGGCCGATCCGAGGCCCGGCGCTCACCGCGACGGCTCCTCGTCGTCCGAAGAGTTCGAAGGGCGGCTGATCCAGGAGCAGACCGTCGTGCCGATCGGTAACGGCGAGCGCCTGGCAGAGGCGCCCCGGTCCGCTGCACAGAAGGCGCAGGCCCTCGATCCCCCGACGCTCCTGCATCAGGCCGATGCCTGCGGTGGGCTCGAGCGCACGGATGAGAACCGCATTGCCTGCCGGCTCGCCGCCGCAGACGACGTTCAGGCACCAGTGGATGCCGTAGGAACGGTAGACGTAGGCGCGCCCCGGTGGTCCGAACATCGCGGCGTTGCGCTTTGTCGGACCCGCGAAGCTGTGGGAGGCCGGGTCGTCCCGGGTGTAGGCCTCCGTCTCGACGACGATCCCGCCGACGCCCTCCACGAGCAGGATCGCTCCGACGAGATCCCGCGCGACCTCGACCGCGTCGCGCGAGAAGAACGCGGGGCCGAGCCTTTCCGCTGTGGCTGCATCTTGTACGGGCGGCGCACTGACGTTTTCCATGAGCCCGCACTCTACCGCGCCGGAGCCGATTGTGAATCACCGAGCTGCACCGCCATGTTCAGGGACGAGGGAGTGACCCCAAGGAGCCGCACCCCTTTGCGGAAAGGAAACAGGGCAGAGAAGAGGTCGAGGCTGGCCCGGCCTTCACAATCTGCCAAGGAGCGGCTGAGGGTGATCTGCCGGAAGGTCGCAGGGCGGATGTGGTGGAACTCGTCCGCCAGTGGCGCTTGGGGCATGACGATCGGCAACATGCCGATCCGCCCGCGAAACCGCCCGCCGGAGCTACCGTGCGAAGTTATGGCGTCTGCCGGGAGGCGGTGAGTAGCCGAAGTCGCCGCGTGCGATGATCGCATCCGCGCCTCCCAACTCGGCGACTCTTCTTTCCTGCTCCGCACGCGCCGAGCGGTCCACGGAAGCGGGATCCAGTTGATCCTCGAGCGCCCTGTGGCAACGGGCACGCTGGTCGCGATAGTTCTCGTCGCCGGCGAGGTCGTTCAGCTCCTCGGGATCGGCGTGCAGATCGAAGAACTGCGGCGGGTAGGCAGGATCGGCATAGCAGATGTACTTCCAGTTCTGCAGGCGCACCATGTAGGCCGCCGTCCGGGAACCGGTTGCGTGGTACTGCGAGATCACGGGCCGCTCGGAGAAGGCGGGAGTCAGGATCGCCTGTCCCGGAAGGTCTCGGCCGAGTTCCGACGCCGGTACGCCCACAGATTCCAAGATGAACGGTACGAGGTCGAGAAGGCTCGCCGGACGATGCTCGACCGCCCCCTCCGGAATGTCAGGGCCGGCGACGATCAGGGGGATCCCGACGGATTCCTCGTACATCGTCGATTTGCCCCATAGCCCCCGTGCGCCGAGGTTGTCGCCGTGGTCGCTCACGTAGACCATGCGGGTCGTGTCCTCCAGGCCGGCGGCCTCCACGGCCCGCCGAATCTGGCCGACGTGATCGTCCACGAAGCTGCAAAGGCCGTAATACCCCGCGAGAGCCATGCGCACCTTCGTCTCGTCGAAATAGCGATCGTAGGTGAAGCTCTCCGCGTAGTCTCTCAGGTAGGGGTGCCGGGGGCGCTCCGAGGGCCGATACTGCTTCGGCAGGGGAAGGCGGTCGACGTCGTACTTGCCGAAGTGCTCTTCAGGCGCGGTCAGGGGGAAATGCGGGGTCACGAGCGAGACGAACAGGACCCATGGCTTGGCGGACGCCTCGCGCCCTTTCGTCCCGATCCATTCCAGCGCGTGGGCGGTGATGTCCCGGTCGTACGCCGTGTAGGAGGACTCGCCCGGACCTGCCATGGAGGCCAGCTTCGGCGCAGCCTGGCGCTCGAACACCCGATCCCGCAGCAGGCCCAGAACGTCGCCGACTCCGTCGACGATGTGCATGGGGATGATCTCCTCACTGAAGCCGTTGTCGTCGCGGCCGCTCCGGAAATGCAGCTTGCCGATCGACGTGACCGTGTGGCCGCGGTCCCGAAGCACGTGGTGCCAGCTACGGATCGACCCGTCGTAGGCGAATGCGTTGTCCCAGCAGCCGATCTCGTGAACGTGCCGTCCCGTCGCGAAGGCCGCCCGCGCCGGCACGCAGATCGGGCTCGGCGTATAGGCGGCCGTGAACCTCGTGCCCCGGCGCGCGAGGGCATCGATGTTCGGCGTCCTGACATGGGGATGGCCGTAGCATCCGAGCACCTTGCGGCTGTGCTCGTCGGACATGACCACGATCAGATTGCAGGGGCGCACGAGGAGGAGCCTCCGAATGTCAGGAGACCGCCAAGGCGGTCGGGGCAGAGCGGACCGCATCGGCGCCGGGACCCGGGCCGGCAGGCGCCGTCCAGCTTGGCCCGCAGGACAGGGGCCGGGCTGCTCCCGACCCTGAAGGCGCCCCGCCCGCGGACGGTCGATCCGCGATTATCCGAGCGGTGATCGGGCTACTGGACCTTGGCGCCCGACTTCCGCACGGCTTCGCCCCAGCGGGCGATCTCTTCGGTCAGGAAGGCCCGCAATTCGTCCGGTGACGCCGGGAAGGCGTCGAACCCCTGTTTGCGCAGCATCTCCGTCACGGCGGCGGATTGCATGGTCTTCGCCATGGCGCCCTGCACCCGGTCCAGAACGTCCTTCGGAGTCCTCTTCGGAGCGTAAAGGCCGAACCAGACCCGGGCCTCGAAATCCGGGAGGGTCTCGGCGACCGACGGGACGTCGGGAAGAAGCGGGGAGCGGGACTTGCTGGTCACGCCGACGCCCACGAGCTTGCCTTCCCGGATCGCCGGAGCCAGGGGCGGGATCCCGATGAAGCCGAGCGGCACATGGCCTGCCATCAGGTCGATGGTCGCGGGGCCTCCGCCGCGATAGGGGACATGCACCAGGCGGATCCCGGTCGAGCTCTGGAGAAGTTCCGCCGCAAGGTGCTGCGGGGAGCCTATGCCGGTCGATGCGAAGTTGATGGTCCCGGGCGCGGCCTTCGCTTTGGCGACCAGCTCCGGCACGGTCTTGAACCCGGCGCTGGGGTGCGCGGCGAGGACGATCGCGAAGGAGGCCACGCGGGCGATCGGCTCGAAATCCTTCTGCGGATCGAAGGGGATGGAGCCGTAGAGCGTCGGATTGATCGCCAAGGTGCCGGAATCGGCAAGGAAGAGCGTGTAGCCGTCGGGTTCCGCCCGGGCGACCTGGGTTGCGGCGACGTTCCCGCCTGCGCCCGTCTTGTTCTCGACGATGATGCGCTGACCGAACTCGCCCGTGAGGCTCTCGGCGATGGTGCGGGCGAGGGCGTCCGCGCCGCCCCCCGGAGCCGAGTTGACCACGAGGGTCACGGTGCGCTCCGGATAAGCCGCCGCACGCCCGACGGAGGCGACCGAGAGCGCTGCCAGCGTGAGGCCGCAGATGAGCCTGCGCGACACGATCGTCATTGTTGGATCCTCCCTGCACTCGTCGGAGACCGAAGTCCGCGCTTGTCATAGCCGGGGCGACCGGACCTGCACGGAATCGAGCACGGTCCGGTGGTCGGGTCCAATATTCGAAAGATCAGCTATGATACTCCTGCCGTATCACAGATCCTGATACCCGCCGCCGGTCTCACCTTCTCCGACGGTGGACGACCGGGTCAAGATCCCGGTCGGATCGCCGTGAAGCCGGATTTCAAGCCGCGAACCTGGCAAGCGCCGATCGATCGATCTCGATTCCCAGTCCGGGCCCCTCCGGAACGCCGACGACGCCGCCCCGGTGGCGGATCGGGTTCTGGAGAATGGCGTCCCGGATGGGATGCTCGGTCCGGTCCATCTCCAGGAGAGGCTCGACCGGGAACAGCCCCGGCGGGGAGTGCGGCAGCACGGCGAGCAGTTGCAGCGCCGCAGCCTGCGCGATGCCGGTCCCCCAGCAATGCGGAACGTACCGGATGCCGAAGGCGGCCGCCATGTCCGCGATCTTCTTGCACTCCGACAGGCCTCCGGCGGAACAGGTGTCGGGTTGGGCGATGTGCAGAACCCTGCGGCGAAAAAGCTCCCTGAACCCGAACCGCGTGAACTCGCACTCCCCGCCGGCGATCGGCATGGGCAGGGCGGCGCACAGGGCGGCATATCCGTCCAGGTCTTCGGGAGGGACGGGCTCCTCGAACCAGCCGATGTCGAGATCGGCGACGGCGCGCCCGTAGGCGAGCGCGCTCACGGTATCGTAGGCGTGGTTCGCGTCGACCATGAACGCGATCCCGTCGCCGATCTCCCGCCGCACCGCACGCGTGCTGGCGATGTCGTCCGCCAGGCCGAAGCCCACCTTCAGCTTGACGGCGCTGAAACCCTCCGCGACGTATCCCGCCGCCTCCTCGCGCAGGTAGGTCTCGTGGTCGTCGCGCCGGCGCCGGTAGAGGCCGGTCGCGTAGGCCTGCACATGCGTCCGGATGGGGCCCCCGAGGAGGACGTGCACGGGGACCCCGAGTGCCTTTCCCTTCAGGTCCCACAGGGCGATATCGATGCCGCTGAGCGCTTGGATGGCGAGGCCCTTCTGGCCGTGGTCGCGGAAGCGCGCGTACAGGTCCTCCCAGATCGCCTCGGTCGCCAGCGCGTCGCGGCCGACGAGAAGCTCGCCGTAGATCCCGACGACCGGCGCGTTCATCCGGGCCGGCCCGTAGACTTCGCCGAAGCCGGACAGGCCGTCCTCGGATATCACCTCCACGATCAAGGCCCAGCGCTCGTCGTACCAGGCGCGGGAATACGCGAAGGGCTCCGCCAGCTTGGAGCGCAGAACGTGAGCTTTGACCTCTCGAATTTTCATCGGTTCCTCCGTCGCCCCAGGATCAAGACCTGCGGGCGAGTTGGTCTGGGACGTGAATGATGCGGGCCTGCGCATCCCGGCCAATGGCGCCGCCGGGAAATCCGCTACTCGGCAAAGACTTTCTCCCGCCGCGTGCGGAGTCCCGGGGTGATCGCCCCGATCAGCAAGACGGCCGCGAGGGCGAGCATTCCGGCGCTGACCGGTCGCGTGAACAGGATCGTCAGGTCCTCGCGCGATATGATGAGCGTCCGTCGCAGATTGTCCTCCATCGCCTCCCCGAGGATGAGCCCGAGGAGCAGCGGCGCGGGGTCGAAGTGCGCGGCTCGGAGCAGGAATCCCACCAGCCCGAAGCCCGCGGCCAGCATGACGTCGAAGTACGAGTTGGAGATGCTGTAGGCGCCGATGCAGACGAAAAGCAGGATGGCGGGATAGAGGAAGTGATACGGCACGGTCAGCAGGCGGACCCAGATGCCGACCAGCGGAAGATTCAGGACGACCAGCAGGACGTTGCCGACCCACATGCTCGCGACCATCGCCCAGAAGAGGTCCGGCTGCTCCGTGAGCACCTGAGGGCCCGGGGTGATCCCATGAATGATCATCGCGCCGATCATGAGAGCCATCACGGAGTTCGACGGAATCCCCAGCGTGAGCATGGGGATGAAGGAGGTCTGGGCGGCCGCATTGTTGGCGGCCTCGGGGGCCGCGACACCCTCCACTGCACCGTGTCCGAAGCGGCCGGGCGTTCGCGACAGCCGCTTTTCAAGCGCATACGCGCCGAACGAGCTGAGCAAGGGGCCGCTTCCCGGGAGGAGCCCGAGGGCGCAGCCGAGAACAGAGCCCCTCACCGTCGGGGCGATCGAGCTTCGGAACTCGGACCTGCTCGGCCAAAGCCTTCCGATGCTGCCGACAGATGGGGCGGCGCCGCTGTGCCGGCCGTACAGGTTCGACAGGATCTCCCCGATGCCGAAAAGTCCGGTGGCGACGACGGCAAAGTTCAATCCGTCCACCAGATGCCGGTTGCCGAACACGAACCGCTCCGTGCCGGTCGACGCGTCCGTGCCGACCTGGCTCAGCAGAAGGCCGAGCAGCACCATGATGACGGCCTTCAGGACCGACCCGCGGGCCAGAACGACGGCCGTGACGAGTCCGAGGACCATCAGCGAGAAGTATTCCGGGGATTGAAAGCGCAGGGCCAGATTGGCAAGGGTCGGGCCGAGCAGAGCGACCGCCAATGTGCCGACGCATCCCGCGGCGAAGGAGGCGAGCGCCGCGATGGCCAGGGCGGCTCCGGCGCGGCCCTGCCGCGTGAGCGCATGGCCGTCCAGGCACGTGACGGTCGACGAGGCTTCGCCCGGCAGGTTGACGAGAATGGCGGTCGTCGATCCCCCGTACTGGGCTCCGTAGTAGATGCCCGCCAACATGATCAGGGCCGATATCGCATCCAAGTTGAAGGTGATCGGAAGAAGCATCGCGATCGTCGCGACGGGGCCGAGGCCCGGCAGGACGCCGATCAATGTCCCGAGCACCACGCCCAGGAAGCAATAGAAGAGATGAACGGGCGTCAGCGCGATCTCGATGCCTGTTCCGAGATTGCCGAGCAGATCGATCATGTTGGAAACACCCGGATCGGAAGGCCCAATCCTACGACGAAGACGAGGCTGGCGAACGCCACGAGGGCGACAAGCAACGCCGCCGTGCGCAGCAGGCGAAAGCTCGACCCGGCCAACGCGCTCAAGAAGACGAGCGCAAAGGCCGCAACCGCCAACCCGAACTCCTCGATCAGCGCCGCGAAAAGGATCACGCCTGCGAGGACGAGCAGCGGCCTCACAGAAACCGCGCCCGTCTTGGGACGGGAGAGGGGTTCGTTGCGGCGCAGAGCCGATACGGCGAGGCCCGCCCCCAGGACGGCCAGCATCGCCCCGATCACCGACGGGAAGTATGCCGGCCCGATTTCGTGCGCGGCGCCCTTTCTGAAACCCTGTGCCACAACGACGGCGGCGAGCCCCGTGGTCGCGATGGCAAGGCCCGCCAGGACATCCGCCTGAAGCATGGAGGACCAGACCGCGCCGCGCGTGGGTCGTCGGTGTGCGGGAGACCCCATGGGAGCCACTCCATCCTGCGCTTCCCGGCTTCGGACCGGCCTAGCGACGGCTGCGTTTCGGATCGTAGCGCACGAAACGGCCGCCCGCCGCGGCGGCAGTATGGACGAAGATCAGTGATCCGAATATGATCTTTTTCGGGCGGGTTCATTCGTGAGAGATATCAATGGAGCTGCGGCATCTCCGATATTTCGTTGCGGTGGCGGAGGAACTCCATTTCGGCCGCGCCGCCAAGCGTCTGCACCTGTCGCAGCCGCCCCTGAGCCATCAGATCAAGGACCTGGAGGAGGAACTCGGCGTCGAGCTTTTCAACCGCAGCAAACGAGCCGTCTCGCTGACGCGTGCGGGCGCAGCCTTCTTGAGCCGGGCGCGTGGGGTCCTGGCGGCTGCCGCCGACGCTTGCGAGGTCGCGCGGCGGGCGGGGCTCGGGCATGCCGGCCACCTGTCGATCGGCTATGTGCATTCGGCCGCCTACACGATGCTGCCGGCCGTCCTGCGCGCGTTCCGCCAGTCCCACGAGGATGTGGAACTGCACCTGGAAGCCCTCCCTCCCGTCGAGCAGATCAAGGCGCTTCTCACGAGCCGCCTGGACGTCGGCATACTCCGCCCGCCGGTCAACGACTCCGAACTGGCGGTCGATATCGTCCGGCGGGAGCCGTTCGTCCTCGCGTTGCCGGCCGACCATCAGCTTTGCAGCCGGTCGCGCATCTCCTTGCAAGCGTTGTCGGGTGAACCCATGATCATGTTCCGCCGAGAGCCGAACGCGATGCACATGCATGATCTGATCATGACCTTCTGCGCGAATGCGAGGCTGAATCCGAGGGTGGTTCAGGTGACCACGACCCAGCACGCGCTGATCGGCCTGGTCAGCTCCGGAATGGGAATTGCGATCGTGCCGCAAAGCGTCAGCGCACTCAGCCTCCCGGGCGTCACCTATCGGCCTACGGTGGAAGAAAGCCCGATCCTCGAGCTTGCGCTTTGCTGGCGCCGCGACAACGACGAGCCCCTCGTGCAGCGGTTTCGATCCTTCGTGAAAGCACACGTCTAGAGGCCCACGGGGGTCCCGAGCGACCGGCCGATCGGAAACCACAGGACCAGCGGGCCCCTCGGATGTCGGCGTCCAAGGAACAGGCGTCGCCCGGATCGTCGAGGGCGCCGCTCTCACGGGCCGCCCCGCACGATTGTCGCTCCGGCGTCTCCGGCGCATGAACCCACGGGATCCGCCTCAACGGATCACCGCGCCGAAACCGGCGTGGGCGAGAATCCCAGGTCCGGCCGCGACAGGATCGTCTCCACGCCGCCGAGCTTGTCGACGAGCGCGGCCTGATCTTCGTGCGCCTGCCGATCGACCTCGTCGGGATTGCATATGCCGTAGAGAGCGTCGACCGCCGCTCTCTTGGCGTCCCGATACTCCGGGGCGTAGGCGACGTCGACAAGCTCTTCCGGGTCGGAGGACAAGTCGAACATCTGCTCGGGATAGCCCGGATAGTAGACGTACTTGACGGTCCCAAGCCTGATCATGAAGGCTCCCGTGCGGGATCCGGTCGCGTGATACTCGGAGAACACGGGCGCCTGCGCTTCGGTGTCGAAGAGGCTTCTCCGCCCCGGCAGTTCTCCCATCGCATCGTGCGGCACGCCGACCGCGTCGAGGATGAAGGGAACCACGTCGAGCAGGCTGACCGGCGTCTCCACGACGTGTCCCTGCGGTATGCCGGGGCCGGAGACGATGAGTGGTATTCCAACCGCCTCCTCGTACATGTTCGACTTGCCCCACAGCCCGCGGGCGCCGAGGCTGTCCCCATGGTCGCTCACGTAGACGACGCGGGTATCCGCGGCCAGTCCCGCCTCCTCGAGGGATCGCAGAATCTTTCCGACGTTGTCGTCGGTAAAGCTGCACAGCCCGTAATAGCCCGCGATGGCCCGCTTGACCCGCTCCGGCGTGAAGAACTTGTCGTAGGCCCAGATCTTCGCGTAGTCGGCGAGGAAGGGGTGGCTCGGGCGCTCGGACGTGCCGTAAAGCTTTGGCAGGTCGATGCGGTTCTGATCGTACCTGTAGTAAAACTCCGGCGGCGCCGTCAGCGGGAAATGTGGGGTCACCAGCGACACGAACAGCGCCCACGGCTTTTCCGCTTTCTTTACTCCCTCCTCGCGCAGCCAGATTTGGGCTTTCGCGGTGATCTCGCGGTCGTAGGCCGTGTACGAGCTCTCGCCCGGACCGGCCAGGCTGGACATCTTGTGAGCGGCGCCGCGTTCGACGATCCGGTCGCGGACCAGGCCTATGACGTCGCCCAACCCGTTGTTGATGTGCATCGGCAGAATCTCTTCGGAGAACCCGTTGTCCTCTCCCGTTCCCCGGAAGTGGAGCTTCCCGATGGAAACCACCCGATGGCCCGCTTCGCGCAACGTGAGATGCCAGCTCCGCTCGGAGCCGTCGAAGGGGTGGGCGTTGTCCCAGTATCGCCCCTGATGCGCGTACCGTCCGGTGGCGAATGCTGCGCGCGCAGGAACGCAGATCGGGCTCGGTGAGTATGCATTGGCAAACCGTGTGCCCCTTGCAGCCAGCCGGTCGAGATTGGGCGTTCGAACGGCATCGTGCCCGTAGCAGCCCAGCATCTTCTTGCTGTGCTCGTCGGCCATGATGATCAGGAGGTTCTTGGGCTGCATTGCGGACGCCTTTCGGAATCGGGCGGGAGCCGGTTCGCCTCGTCTCGAAGCAGCGCTCTCGTCCCGGTGGTCGCGTTGTCGTTCCGTGAGCCGGACGGCTGGATGTGTCGGCACGGACCGGTGAACGGCCCGGCAGCGCGCGGGTACCAGCCGACGTCGGCCCGTTCTCCCGCCCCGACGGATGCCGCCGGCGGCCGCTACAGACCGAGCCGCTGAAACAGCTCGGCCGGGGCTTCATGCCGTATCATCTCGGCGCGCAGCAGTTCGATCAGCCGACGCTCGACCTCGCCGTCGTCCACGGGCCTCGTCTGGTGAGGATCGGACGCCACATCGTAGAGCACGGTCCGGAGATCATGGAACCCGCCCCCTTGGATCGGGGGACGCTTGGCGTCGCCGAGCGCGGGCAACCGCAGGAGCGGCATCCCCTGGGTGAAGTCGAACGGGTTGACGAGCTGCGCGCCGACGAACTCCTTGGCCTCGAAGAACCCGTGCATATGCGTCGGCATCAGCGTGTATTCGTAGAGCTGTTCGTCTGCGACGGGTGCCCTGAAATAGGTGTAGCGGCCGTCGGTGATGTTAACGGCTCCGCCGAATATGCCGTAGACGGCGCAATCCCGTTGCGGGACGTCGGCTTCGAGGACGGGCAGGAGGGAACGTCCCTGCGCCGGAACGGGCGCCGACAGGCCGAAGACGTCCAGGAACGTGGGCATAAGATCCGTCGCCTGGCTCAAGGCCATGCGACGCTCTCCGCGCCGGTTCTGGAAGTCGGGGTGGTGGATCAGGAGCGGTATTCGGGCGACCTCGTTGTAGCAGGGGAGCCGCGTCTTACCCCACAGATCGTGCTCGCCGAGCAGGAACCCGTGGTCGGTCGTCAGAACGATGGCTGTGTTGCTCCAAAGATCCTCCTGGTCGAAACGATCCAGGATTCGACCGAGCTGCTCGTCGCAGAGAGAGACGAGCGCGGCATAGTTTGCCCGGAGCTCCGCGATTTCGGCCGGGCTCTCGGACACCTCGCGGTAGCGCGGCCAATCGAGGATCGCGCCTTCGTACTCCGTCGGGTAATCCTTGCGGAACCGCGCGGGAGCATGGAAGGGCTCGTGGGGATCGAAGGTTTCGATCTGCAGGAACCAGTTGTCGGAGTCCTTGTTCTCGGACAGGAACTTCAAGCCCGCGTCGATGCATTGGACGCTCGGGAAGTCCTGCTCTTCCAGGATGGCCTCGCGGTTGAGCATGGCCTGGAAGCGGAAACTGTCCCGGTTCTCGTCCACCTGGATCTTGTGGTACTTTTCTCGCAGCCGGTCGATCGGCGGCGTCACCATCGCCTTCCACTTGTCGCCTTCCTGGCCCCGGATGTACTCCCAGGTCGAGTACCGGTTGTGATAGCTCCAGCCGCCGTCCTCGAAGTAGTGATAGTGGTCGCTGACCAGGTGGGAGTAGATGTCGCTCCGTCCCAGGATCGCCGGGAAGGACTGATCGAACGGCTCGAGCGGCCCCCATGACCGGTGGAACATGCTGAGCCGGCCGGAGTGCAGGTCCCGGCGCGCGGGCATGCACGGGAGGCTCCCCACATAGTGGTTCTCGAATACGACGGACCGCTCCGCCAGCCGATCGAAGTTGGGGGTCTGGATGTAGGTGCCGCCGTAGAGTCCGAGCGAGTGCCGGTTCAGTGAATCGAAGAGGAGAAACAGCACTCGCATGGTCAACCCTCAGGGAGTCGCGCCGGGACGTGCTGCCCGGCCGTCGATAGGATCGCTTCGGGGTATCCCGCCGCAGAAGCGCCGGCGCCACGGCGGTCTGCCCGCGATCGCCTGGCTTGCGCTCCAGTCGGGGGAGAGCCCGCGCCCGCAGGCGAGGAGAGGCGTCAGATTTTTCCGGCCGCGCGGACGACCTCGTTCCAGCGCTGCAGCTCCGACCCGATCAGGGTTCCGAAATCCTCGGGCGTGCCCGGTTCGACCAGGAGGCCCTGCGAGGCGAAGGCGCCCGCGACATCCGGCTGCTTGAGCACGGCGTTCAGCTCCGTGTTGAGATGGGACACCAAATCCTTCTTGATTCCGGCCGGGGCCAGGAGACCGCCCCATCCCCCGACGGTCATTTGCGGGAACCCGAGTTCGGTGAAAGTCGGCACGTCCGGCAGGTTCGCCTGGCGGTCCTTCGTGGCGGAGGCCAAGGGCCGGAGCTTGCCTGACTTGATGTGCGGCAGGACGATCGCCGTCGCCTCGATCATGAAGTCGACTTCGCCGCCGAGCAGGCCGAGGGTGGCGAAATTGCTGCCCTTGTACGATACGGTGCGCACATTGATCTTCGCCACCTGCGCAAAGAGTTCCGTCGACAGGTGGTTGACGCCGCCGCGCGCTCCGGATGCGTAGTTGAGCCGGCCGGGTTGCGCCTGCGCCCGCTCGACCAGATCCTTGAGGGTCTTGATCGGACTGTCGGCCGGGACGACGGCGACGAACTCGAGCGAAGCCACGAGCCCGATCGGCTCGAAGCTCTTCACCGGGTCGTAGGCAAGCTTCTCCTCGAGACTGGGATTGATCGCCAATTGCCCGATGTTGCCCATCATGAGGGTGCAGCCGTCGTTCGCCGCCTTCGCGACCTGCTCGGCAGCGATCGCTCCGGTGGCGCCGGGCTTGTTCTCGATGACGATCTTCTGCTTCAACCGCTTGGACAGAGGGTCAGAGATCGTCCGCGCCAGGAGGTCGATGCCGCCGCCGGCGGGAAACCCGACCACCAGCCGGATCGGCTTGTCAGGACAGGCCTGGGTCGCCGAAGCCGGCTCCGCGCCGAACGAGGCGAGGGCTGCGAGGAGCATTGGGGCGATTAGATGTCTCATTGCCTTCCTCCCGATCTCCGCTTGCCGACCGCCAGGGACGCAAGCGTCGGCCGTTCTCCGTCTTCGCTCCCCGTCGGGTTTCCGCTCCCTGCCGGGATGCGGAGGCCTGCTACCCGATGAACCGGCGCCGGCGGGCGCCGTGCGGGATGCCCTCGGTCGCCGTCGTACAGTACGGCGCAACAGCGGCTTTGCTCAACGGCACGCGCAATACTTATTGGGTCTCGTGCCATATGCGATAGGTATTGGCTTGAGATGCCAGGACGCCGCACATTCCACGGGAGTGCCGATACCGGCAAAAGGCGCCCCACACTCCACGGGAGTACGAACGCCGGCCGGCGGACGAGAGCGCCTGCAAGCGAGGGTCAAGCCTCGTGCTGGGAACGTGAGGAGGGCCGACCGTGGTGTCGTCGATGAGCCGTATCGCCTGCTTTGCCGCCGCCGCCATGGCGCTGCTCGTCTCGGGTGCCCGAAGCGCCGATGTATACCCCAGCCGGCCCATACGCGTCGTGGTCGGGCTCGCCGCCGGAGGCGGAGTCGACATCGTCGCCCGGCAGCTCGCCGAGGAGATGTCGGCCATTCTCGGGCAGAGGGTGATCGTCGAGAACCGAGTGGGAGCGGGCGGGAACATCGCCTCGGCCGACGTGGCGCGGTCGGCGCCCGACGGCTACACCCTCATGATGGGCAACCCGCCGCAACTGGCGATCAACCAAAGCCTGTACCGGAACATGGGCGTGAATCCGGAGAAGGATCTGATCCCCATCGCCCAGGTGACGACCCTCCGCTTCATGGCGGTGGTGCACAAGAGCGTTCCGGTCACGACCTTGAAGGAGCTCGTCGACTACTCCCGGACCCGTCCGGAGGAGATCAGCTTCGGGACCGCGGGGGTGGGCAGCGTCGGTCATCTGGCAGTCGAGCTCTTGAAATCGTCGTCCGGCGCCAAGCTCACGCACGTTCCCTATCGAGGGGCGGCGCCGGCCATCAACGATCTCGTCGCCGGGCACGTGAAGTTCGCGATCGACGCGGAGGCGCTTCTGGCGCAGCACGTCCAGAGCGGCGTCCTGAAGGGCCTCGCCGTGATGGCGCGGGAGCGGCTCACGCAATTGCCCGAGGTCCCGACGATCCGGGAAGCGGGCTTCGACGACACCGTGATCGAGGGGTGGCAGGGGCTCGTCGCACCGGCGGGCACGCCTCCGGACGTGGTGGAACGCCTGAGCGGCGTCCTGCGCGAGGTCCTCCAGAAGCCGCAGGTCAGGGAGCGACTGCTCGCTCAGGCGATCATCCCCGCCTATCTCGGGCCGAAAGAATTCGGCGACCTGCTGACGTCGGAGCGCGCGCGGTGGAAGAAAGTCGTCGAGGCGACGGGCGCCCGCCTGGATTGACGAGCTCGCGGCCTCTGGAGCGGCAATAGGTCCATCCTGGCAGGGGTCGGGTTAGGCCGGGGCCGTGCCGTCGTTCTTGGCTGCGGCGTCCGGCGCGCGCATGAGAACGATCGTCTCGGGAGCGCGTGACCGTCGTCGGCCGAGCGAAAGTGGGGAGGACGCAGGTGAGGCGGCCGAACATTCTGTGGTACTGCACCGACCAGCAGCGCTGGGATACGATCCGCGCTCTCGGCAACCCTCATGTGCGGACGGATTGCCTGGACGCGCTATGCGGCAGCGGCGTGGCTTTCAATCGGGCCTACTGCCAGGCGCCGATCTGCACGCCGAGCCGCTCGTCTTTCCTGACGGGCCGGTACCCGATGGCGGTGCAGGTTCACCGCAACGGAGCGGCATACTTTCCGCCCAACGAGGTGCTGGTCACGAAGATCTTTGCCGATCAGGGCTACGATTGCGGCCTCGTCGGGAAGCTCCACCTCTCGTCCGCCCAATTCTACGAGAAGAGACCCGACGACGGCTTCAGAAGTTTCTACTGGAGCAATCACCCCAAGCCCGACATGGACAAGGGGCACGATTACGAGCAGTGGCTGCGGCACGAAAAGAAGGTCGATCCCATCGAGCTGTACCGGTCGGTCAACGGGTTCTGTCGGCCGGGCGTGCCCGAGGATCTGCACCAGACGACGTGGTGCACCGAGAGGGCGATCAGCTTCATCACCGAGCGTCGCAACTGCCCCTGGCTGTTCTGCATCAACCCTTTCGATCCGCACCCGGCGTTCGACCCGCCCCAGGCCTACTGGGATCGATACGATCCCGCGTCGATGCCGCCGCCGCTGTTCAAGCCGAGCGACCTGGAGCGGCAAAAGAAGTTCCGAGCCATCGACGCACAGGCCAAGGAGGCGGTGGATCCGACGCAGCCTGCGCGTCCGGAGGATCCGCACATCGGAGACAGCCTCGTTCACAGCGCGCCGTCCGAATTCAACGGCCAGCAGATCAAGGCGGCCTACTACGCGATGATCGAGCTGATCGACAAGCAACTGGGGCGGATCATCGAAGTGCTCCGGGCGACCGGGCAGCTGGATAACACGATCATCCTGTTCCACAGCGATCATGGAGAGATGCTGGGTGATCATGGTTTGGTCCTGAAGGGCTGCCGGTTCTTCGAGGGCCTCGTCCATGTGCCGTTGATCTTCTCTTGGCCCGAGAGATTTCAGACGGGCCTGCAAAGCGAAGCGCTTGTCGAACTCGTTGATCTCGCGCCGACCCTGCTCGAGGCTGCCGGCATCGACATTCCTGCGCGAATGCAGGGGCGCTCACTCCTGCCGATCCTTTCGGGAAGCGCTCCTCTCCATTCCCATAAGCCACACGTCGTATCGCAGTACTGGGATGGCCTGGCTTTGCCGGATTCCGATCACTCTCACGCATCCATGTTCTTCGATGGGCGTTACAAGTCGGTCTGCTATCACGGTCACGACCTCGGGGAGATTTTCGATCTCGTGAATGATCCTGGCGAGTTCGAAAACCTTTGGGAGAGAGCGGATCTCGGCGACTTCAAGCTTGCCTTGCTGAAGCGCCATTTTGACGCCGTCGTATCGACGAGCTCTGCGGGACCGGAGCGAATATCGATCATGTAGCCTGGCGAGACTCCGGTCCATACAGCGGATGAAAAGTGAGGGGGGTGACGAAGCCGGCACACAGTTCGTGCACCGACGCAGTGGCACCACTCGTATGGCCTGGACGCAAAGGCCCTTCTTCGTCAGGTTAGAATGCTCAAGCTTCGACACCGCGCCGCGCAAGGAGCGACCTGCGGTGCGCCCTCCCCTGACCTACTCCGGCTGCCGCTGCGCCGCTCGGAGCAGACTTGAACGCCAAGCCCCGTAAAAAGGCAGAGTCCAGTATCGCGGACGCGCTTCAATCACGTCCGTTTTGCGCCGAAACCGGACGTTCCAAACGTCCGCGTTGAGTCTCGTGAAAGTCACGGTCGCGCCTTCTCCGGCGTTGCGTCCAACAAGTGGCTCATCCGATCGCCGGCAGGTCCCGACACGAGGGCGTCCTGCCCTACTCGACAGCAATCACCTCGATCTCGGCCCCGGAGAGAGTCGCGACGTCACCGACACGCCGGCCAAGGAGCGCGCGCGCGAGCGGGGAGACGTAGGAAACTGAGCCCTTCTTCGCGTCCGCCTCGTCCTCCCCGACGATGCGGAAGGTCTGGCGCCGCCCGTCGTCCCGTTCGAAGGTGACGCGGCTGCCGAAGACGACGACGCCAGCCGACGTGTCGCGTTGCACCACCTGCGCGCTGGCCCGCCGGGCGGCGTAGTAGCGGAGATCGCGAGCAGCAAGGGCCATGGCGGTCCGGTCCGCCTGCACATTGCTCGCGATCTGCGCCGCAGCGTAAGCGGACCGTGCCGCCGCAAGTGCCCGGTCGAGTTCGGCCAGGCCTTCCGGAGTGACGAGGTTCGGATGAGGCGAGACAGGCCGGTCCGGCAGGTAGGCTGCCGCGGCCTCGAGGTCCTCTTCGCGCGTGAATGCGACGCTCATGCCTGCTGCTCTCGTCCTGCATTGCTCGCGAACGGTGCTACGCACTGACGGACCGCTTCCGACCGGAGCGACCGCTGAGAGCGTCCACGTCAGCGAGCTCCCAGCAGCTCCACCTCGAAGATCAGCGTCGCATTGGGCGGGATCACCCCGCCGGCGCCGCGGGCGCCATAGCCGAGCTCGGGGGGAATCACGAGCGTGCGCTTGCCGCCCGTCTTCATGGTCGCGACGCCCTGGTCCCAGCCGGCGATGACTTGGCCCCTGCCGAGCGTAAAGCTGAAGGGCTGTCCGCGGTCGCGCGACGAGTCGAATTTCGCGCCTTTCTGGCCATTCTGGTCGAGCCAGCCCGTGTAATGCACGTTGACGGCCTGGCCTGCCTTCGGCTCGGGGCCGGTGCCGACGACCTCGTCCTTGTATTTCAGTCCCGAGGGCATGGTGGTGAGGTCTTGCGCGGATGCGTCGAGCGTCATGGCGATCAACAAGGCTCCAAAAAGAGGGACAGCGAAACGACCGAAATACCCGACGTTCTTGGCTGCGCCGAGTCTTTCATCGGGCACGCAGCGCCGCTCGATCATCCGGGGTGCTTCAGACCACGGGTGACGACATTTCAGCGGCTCGATCGTACGAAGCGCCATCCCGATTGAGTCCTGCCGACGTGCGACGCGGTGCCATGACGGGTTCGGGCCGCCATCGCGGCCTCGGGCCACGATGGCGGCTTGTCCGTTGGGGTGGTCAGACACGCCTCACTCGATGACCTGCACGACCCGGATGACCTGCACGACCCGGCGCGTGCGCGGCTCCACGAGCACCGGGCGGTCGTTCACGATGGTGTAGCTGTAGCCTCTCACGCCGAACTCGGCCGGCACCTCGCGGTACACGACGCCGCTCTCCGGAAGAACGGCTCCGACCCGGACTTCTTCCGTGTAACGGTACGAGGGCACACGCTCCTGAACCACGTATTCGCGGAACCGGGGCCGCTGGTCGATGCCAAGAAGGCCTGCAATGCCGCCTGTGACGCCTCCGACGACGCCCACGAGACCTCCGACTGGTCCCGCGGCCTCTGCCCCCTGTCGGGAACCTTCCGCGGCCCCCCCGACAATCCCTTGGGCCTGAGCCGACAGAGGGAGCAGGAGGAGGCCGGCAACAATCGTAGCGGTCGTGATCTTCATCGACATTCTCCTGGTTGCCTGAACCTGAACCGTGGAGAACGGGCATTGGTTCCGGGGTGCGGTTTCCGGGGCTCCGGTGCAGGGGAGCCACCCGCTCGGCGCCGAATGGGGCGGTATGAGCGCACCGACCGGCTTGAAAGCATGGCGGCCTCCCAGGGATCCTGTCCCGAAAGCCGACATTCCGCTTTCGCCCGACCCTGGGCGTTGCCCCAGTGTCCGCCGATGCGTGAGCCGGGCCGAAGCAGCCATCGACGGTGGTTGAGGCATTTCAGCCGTGACCGTGCGGGTGCTCCGCGGAGCACGTGCGCCCCCTGCGGCAGGGTCCAGCCGCGCTCGCGGATGCAGGCATCGGCCGAGATATCTCCATGTCCGAAGCATCAGCGGAGGCTCGTGGGGGTGCTCCACCGGTTCGGACGAGCCCGATTCCGGGCATGAGCCCTGACATACGCGCCGAGGGCATGCTCACGGCCGTCGCCTGCGCCTATCCCCGCCGGCAGCCATGCGGTAGCCTGACCGGAGCCGGGCTGCGCTCGCAGCCGTATCGATCCGCTTACATGCAGAACCTCGACCGATGAGAACGACCAGAGACAAGCTCGAGCGCATCCTGTCACGCCTGTCGGCCAGGGCAGCGGACGAAAGGGTGTTCCTCCGGCTCTACGATGACGCCGCCCGGGCTGCCGCGGACGCCGCCGACGCCCGGCGGCGGAGCGGTGTGTCCCTGGGTCCTCTCGACGGAGCGATCGCCTCCATCAAGGACCTCTTCGACGTCGCCGGCGAGGCGACGACCGCGGGATCGATCGTGCTGCGCGAGGCCCCGGCAGCCCGGCAGGATGCCGTCGTCCTGCGGCGGCTGCGACAGGCCGGTGCCGTCATCATCGGCAAGACCAACATGGTGGAGTTCGCCTTCTCGGGCCTGGGCCTTAATCCGCATTACGGCACGCCCGGAAACGCCGCGGATGCCAGTTTGATCCCGGGCGGATCTTCCTCGGGAGCCGGTGTGTCAGTCGCCGAGGGCACGAGCGAGATCTCGATCGGCAGCGACACGGGCGGGTCCGTGCGCATCCCTGCCAGCTTCAACGGGATCGTCGGCTTCAAGCCGACCGCTCGTCGCGTACCACTGCAGGGGGCCCTGCCGCTCTCGGGCACGCTCGATTCGATCGGCCCGCTCGCCCATACGGTCCAGGACTGCGCCTGGGCCGACGCCGTCATGGCCGGCGAGGAGCCGCGGGAGCTTGCAGCCTGTCCGTTGGCGGGGCTGCGGATCGGGGTGCCGCGGGGCCGGCTCTTCACCGAGACGGAGCCTCTCGTCGCAGAGGCCTTCGAGGCGTCCCTCCGGCGTCTCTCGAAGGCGGGGGCGCGGGTCTTCGACATCGACATCGAGGATCTGCTCGACGGCATGGCGGCGGCGACCGCACCGGCCTCGATCGCATCCATCGAAGCCGCGGAGATCCACGCGGACTGGCTCACCGAAAAGGCGGATTTGTTCGACCCGCGGGTGCGGGGGCGCATCGTCAGGAGCTCGACGGTACCTGCCCCGGTCTACATCCGCATGCTGCGCCAGCGGTCGGATCTCGTCAGGGCCATGGACGAACGCCTGCGGACCCTCGACGTCCTCGCCCTGCCGGCGACCGCCATCTCGGCTCCGGCCACGGCGCCCCTCGTCGGCGACGACGATCTCTACGCGCGGACGAACCTGCTGGTCCTGCGCAACACGATGATCGCCAACCAGTTCGACCTGACCAGCATTTCCCTGCCGGTCCGCGGCTATGCACGGCCGATCGGCTTGATGCTGACGGCGCGCGGCGGCCACGACCACAGGCTCCTGGACATCGCGGCGGGCGTCGAGCGCGAACTGACGGATTGAGTTCTCGACGGACGTGCCTGCGCGGGCCGACCCGGTCGAGTGCGATCGAAGCACGTCCGCGGACGCTGCCCCCGTCCGGTCTACCTCGGCGTGTTCTCGCTCCGGCCAACGACCCTTTGCAGAATGCGCGATGCGTCGTGCGGCCCCCGATCGCCGGCCCAGGCCACGAACTGGTCCGGGCGGACGAGCACAAGGCCGGCCTCGTAGCGCTCCCGTCCCCCCTCCCGCGAGTCTTGGACCACCGTCAAGGGGACGCGCGCCGCCCGGGCGGCCTGCACGAACGCCTCCACCGCGGCTTCGTCGGGATCGAAGCCGAGCAGGGTGAACCCACTCCCCAGAGCCTCGAAGACGTTCCGGCCGGACGACAGCGGCTGCGGCGCGAGGTGGTGCCCGGCGCGGGCCTTGAAGGCGTGAGATCCCGAAGCGCTGCAGCCCGCACCGTCGTCGCCCCAGACGGCCGAGGAACCCCGATAGTTCGGCTCGAAGGCGTTGACCTCCGACCGGGCGCCGGAGCGGCGGGCGTTCCACTCGGCTTCGAAGGCCGCCTTGTCGCGATCGGGGCTGAACTGCCTGAGGAAGCGCCGGTCGGCCTCGATCGCGCGCTCGATGAAGTCCCGCGCCGTCGATCGAAACACCGGGCGCCGCTCCTCGTCGTATGTGTCGAGCAACGACGGGCCCGCCCAACCCTGCAGGGACGCGGCGAGCTTCCAGCCGAGATTGACCGCGTCCTCCAGGCCCGTGTTGATGCCGTAGCCGCCATAAGGCGGGTGGCTGTGGGCTGCGTCCCCGGCGATGAAGATTCGCCCGTTCCGGTAGCTGTCGGCCGAGGCGATGCGCAGGTCCCAGAAGCCGATATGGTCGAATTCCACGTCGAACGCGGCGCCCACGGCCGTGTGGAGAAGGCTGCGGAAGTCGAAATTGTCCCTCGTGGTGCCCGAAGGCACCGGCGCATGGAAGAACCAGGTGGTGCCGAGGTCGACCCGGCCGAAGAACCGCCAGTAGCCATCCAGATCCGGGTGCAGGACGCTGTAGTAGGACTTGCCGGGATACCGCGCCAGGAGCTGGTGCAGTCCGCGGGATCGGAACACCAGGAGCACCATCTTGCGGTCGTGATCCGAGCGGGTCTGGGTGATCTGCGCCTGCTCGCGCACGAGGGACCGGCTCCCGTCGCAGCCGACCGCGAAGGCGCCGCGCAGGGTGCGGCTCTCGCCGCTCGCGCGGTCGACGACCACGACGGAGGCGCCCGTGTCATCCTGGCGGACGTCTTCGGCACTCCAGCCGTAGAGTGTCCGAACCGTCGGCAACGCGGCCGCCTTCCGGCGCAGGACGGCCTCCGTGGCATATTGGGGAAGCCGCTCGTTGTCGGTGAAGTAGTAGGGCCGGACGAGCTCGCGCTGCATCCAGTCGTAGGTGTAGTCGCTCAGAAGGGTGCCGTAGGCGGTGAGCCCGCCGATCCCGTACTCCTTCGGAATGGTTCGGGCCGCGCGCAGGTCAGGCTCGATGCCCCAGACGTAGAAGTGCTCAAGCGTGCGTTGGGTGAGGTTCTGCCCCTTGGGGATGGGCTGCGGTTCGGTGTGCCGCTCGACGAGGAGACACGTGATCCCGCGCCGGCCGAGGTCGATCGCCAGGCCCATTCCGACCGGACCGCCTCCGACGACGATCACGTCTGCATCCCTGCGGGGGGTAGCGTTCATCTGGACGTCCGCTGGATAGGGCCGCCCGCGCCGGCGGGCGGTGGACGGGCGGCGGAAGGATGGCAGTCGGTCGCAGACCGGGGTCGGCGACGGACGACCAGGAGCCGGCCACGCAGCGGCCGACGCGAGACCGCGTCGGTCGGGATGCTGCCCAGCCGCAAGTGCCTATTCGGGCGTGATGCCGGCGTCCTTGACGACCTTCGCCCAGCGGGGAAGGTCCTTCGCGATGAGGTCGGCGAGCTGCTGCGGCGTTCCCCCGACGGGCACCAGGCCCTGCTTGGCGAACTGCTCCTTCACCTCGGGCGACGCCAGGATCTCGTTCACCACGGCATTGTAGCGGTCGATGATCTCCCTCGGGGTGCCGGCGGGCGCGCTGAGAGCATACCAGAGATCGACCTCGAAGCCGCTGAGCCCCTGCTCCGCGAGCGTCGGCACCTGCGGCGCGAGGGTCGAGCGTTGCTGGCTGCCGAGCGCGAACAGCCTGATCTGGTTGTCGGCGGCCAGGGGCAGCACCGTGTGGACGGGGATGAACATGGTGTTGACGTGCCCGCCCGCGAGGTCCTTCACGGCCCCCGCCGAGCCGGTATAGGGTACGTGCGTGATGTCGACCCCCGCCGTGAGCTTGAAGAGCTCCATCGCGAGGTGCTGCGGCGTGCCGCGTCCGGGCGAGGCATAGGTGAGCTTCCCGGGATTGGCCTTGGCATAGGCGATCAGCTCCTGCGTGGACTTCGCCGGCACGGAAGGGTGCGCCGCGAGAGCCAGGGATCCCGTGGCCAGCTCCACGATGGGGTCGAAGCTCTTCGCCGGGTCGTAGGGCAAGCTCTTGTAGAGAGCCGCATTCATCAGGAAGGTGTTGACGCTGAGGACGAGCGTATGCCCGTCCGGCGCAGCCCGCGAAGCCGCCTGGGCTCCCAGGTTGCCGCTGGCGCCGGGTTTGTTGTCGATGACGACAGGCTGGTTCCAGCGCTTGCGCAACTCCTCGCCAACGATACGGGCCAGGACGTCCGGCCCGCTCCCTGGCGTGAACGGCACGATGATGAAGATCGGGCGATCCGACAGGCGCTGGGCCGCTGCCGCGCCCGGCAGCAGCGTCGCGAGGGCGAGAAGGACCAGGGATGCGGCTTGGAGCAGGCGGGTCACTGCAAAGTTCCTCCGTAGGCCTCTTCCGAGCACGCGCCGGGTGGCTTCCGGCGTTGTCGATGCGGTGCTCGAAGCGTTCTTGGGGTGCGGCCTTCCAGAAAACGGCGCAGCGGTCGAGACCTCGACGGACCATGCGTGTCAGGCACCGCGTGAAGCCTCGGCATCGCCAGAGGCAGCCCGCTTCTGGCGGCCGGGCGGCACGGTTGCCGCTGCAAGGGAGGGCCATACCACCTCTCCCCCCTCCTGCGGCCGGCAGGTCCAGCACAGGGACTGCGGCGGCGGAGCAAACAAGGCGCGTGGTGGCTACAGGATTGCAAGGCCGACATTGCCGAGGCCGGTAGCTCGGCTAAGCCCTTGAAATAGTTGGTGAGCGCGCTGGGACTCGAACCCAGGACCCTCTGATTAAAAGTCAGATGCTCTACCGGCTGAGCTACGCGCTCGAGGGTGTCCTTGCGGGTGCCAGGGGACATAGGCGCTTGACCGGAGCCGGTCAACCTCCGAGCCGAGCCGTCAGGAGAGCGCGGCCTTGACCCCTGCATGGGGAACGGGCCGGACGGCCGCAGCCGGCGATTGCGCCGCCGGCGGGTTCTGCCTAGGCTCCGCGCCCCATGGAAAAAGGCCGGCGGCCGTCCCTCGCGCGGGCGGGGCCGGCCCCGCGACAGCCGTCAGGACCGTCATGACCGATCCCCGCCTGCCCTACCTTGCCGAGCTCGAGCGCAAGATCCTGTGGCTGTCGAGCTGGACGATCCACAACGCCAACCACGTCCGGCCCGGAACGGATGGCCTCAAGGTCGGCGGGCACCAGGCCTCCTCGGCCTCGCTCTCCACCATCCTGACCGCTCTCTACCTCGCGGTGCTCAGGCCCGAGGACCGGGTCGCCGTGAAGCCGCACGCCTCGCCGGTCTTCCACGCGATCCAGTATCTCCTCGGCCACCAGACCCGCGAGAAGCTCGAGAACTTCCGCGGCTACAAGGGGGCGCAATCCTACCCCTCGCGCACCAAGGACATCGACGACGTCGATTTCTCCACCGGCTCGGTCGGGCTCGGCGTCGCCCAGACCCTCTTCGCCTCGCTGGTGCAGGACTACGTGCGGGCGCGCGGCTGGGGGAAGGACCGGCCGGAGGGCCGCATGGTCGCGCTCGTCGGCGATGCCGAGATGGACGAGGGCAACATCTTCGAGGCCCTGCTCGAGGGCTGGAAGCATGGCCTGCGCAACACCTGGTGGATCATCGACTACAACCGCCAGAGCCTCGACGCCGTCATCCGCGAGGGCCTCTATTCCCGGTTCGAGGCGATCTTCCGCGCCTTCGGCTGGGACGTGGTAATCCTCAAGCACGGCTCGCTCATGGAGGCAGCCTTCCGCGAGCCAGGCGGCGAGCGCCTGCGCGACTGGATCGACCATGCTCCGAACCAGCTCTATTCGGCGCTGACCTTCCAGGGCGGCGCCGCGTGGCGCAAGCGTCTCCTCGACGACCTCGGCGACCAGGGACCCGTCTCGGCCCTCATCGAGCGCCGCTCCGACGAGGAGCTTGCGCGTCTCATGGGCAATCTCGGCGGGCACGATCTCCCGTCCCTGCTCCAGGCCTTCGAGTCGATCGACCACGACCGGCCGACGGTGTTCATCGCCTATACGGTGAAGGGCCACGGCCTGCCGCTCGCCGGCCACAAGGACAACCACGCCGGCCTCCTCACGCCCTCCCAGATGGAGGGCTATCAGAGGCAGGCTTGCGTGCGCCCGGGCCATGAATGGGACCGGTTCGAGGGCCTCAGCCTGCCGGAGGCCGACCTGCAGCGCTTCCTCGACCGCGTGCCCTTCAATGCGCGCGGCACCCGCCGCTTCGAGGCGCCGGTGGTGCCGGTGCCGGCGGAGCTGCCGGTGCCCAAGCAGGCCGCGCTCTCGACCCAGCAGGGCTTCGGGCTGATCCTGAGCGAGCTCGCGCGCTCCGACGCGCCGCTCGCGGAGCGCATCGTCACGACCTCGCCCGACGTGACGGTCTCGACCAATCTCGGCGGCTGGGTGAACCGGCGCGGGCTCTTCGCGCGCCAGGAGATGCGCGACCTCTTCAAGTCGGAGCGCATCCCCTCGACCTTCACATGGGACTTCTCCCCGAAGGGCCAGCACATGGAACTCGGTATCGCCGAGATGAACCTCTTTCTCATGCTCTCCGGCCTCGGGCTCTCGCACTCGCTCTTCGGCGAGCGGCTCCTGCCGATCGGCACCCTCTACGACCCCTTCATCGCCCGGGGCTTGGATGCGCTGAACTACGCCTGCTACCAGGAATCGCGCTTCATCCTGGTCGCGACGCCGTCCGGCGTGACGCTGGCCCCGGAGGGCGGCGCGCATCAGTCGATCTCCTCGCCCCTGATCGGCCTGGCGCAGGACGGGCTCGCCGCCTTCGAGCCGGCCTTCGTGGACGAACTCGGCGTCATCCTGGCTTTCGCTTTCGCCTATCTGCAGAAGCACGGCGAGGGCGAGCAGAACGAGGGCGAGGTCTCGGAAAAATCCTGGCTGCGGGACGAGACCGGCGGCTCGGTCTACTTGCGCCTCTCCACCCGCACCCTCGACCAGCCGCAGCGCACGATGACGCCAGGCCTGACGCAGGACATCGTCGACGGCGCCTACTGGATGCGCAAGCCCGGACCGAACGCACAGGTCGTGGTCGCCTATACGGGCGCGGTGGCTCCCGAGGCCATCGAGGCGGTCGGGCTCATGGCCGAGGACCGGCGCGACTTGGGGCTGCTCGCCATCACCTCGGCGGACCGGCTCAACGCCGGCTGGACCGCGGCGCAGCGGGCGCGGGAGCGCGGGCTCGTGCATGCGAAGAGCCACATCGAGCGCCTGTTCGCCGACCTGCCGGCCCATTGCGGCATCGTCACCGTCATCGACGGCCACCCCGCGACCCTCGCCTGGCTGGGCTCCGTGATGGGCCACCGCACCCGCTCCCTCGGGGTCGAGCATTTCGGCCAGACGGGCACGATCGCGGACCTCTACCGCCACTACGGCATCGACGCGCAGGGCATCGCCCGGGCCGCCGAGACCATCGCGCCGGGCCGGCCGATCCGGCACCTGCGGGCGATGGGGTAAGGGCGCGCATCCCCTCCCCCCTCGAGGGGCCGATCGCCCCTCTCCCCACCGGGCGCCCCCTCTCCCCGCCTGCGGGGAGAGGGCTGGGGTGAGGGGCCGGTCGATGGAGCGCGGTGTATCCGCCTTCGTTCCCTGTCTCTTCCCGGAAGAAAGCTCGCGCAGCGATCTATCCTCGAACAGAGAGGGTGGCCCGGTACCCCCTCTCCATCTCCCCCACAAGGGGGGAGAGGGCAGATGGCGGCCGTGCCGCCGCACGGCGCTTCATCGTCGAGCCGCAACAGTGACGCGAACCCCCTCCCCCCTCTGCGGGGGAGGGTGGCGAGCGGAGCGAGCCGGGAGAGGGGCGGTCCTCGCGAGCCACGTTGGTGCCGTGCCCTTCTCCCTCCCCTCAAGGGAGGGTGGCGCCCGCAGGGCGACGGGTGGGGTGTTCGCCGAAGGCGATCTTCCTGCCGCTGACGTGCCGGATGCGCTTCGCGCAACACCCCACCCCGCGCGGCTGCGCCGCGTCGCCCTCCCCTGAGGGGAGGGAGGTGCTCGACCCTGCAAGGCTGGGCTCAGCGTCCGACAGCCCCTCGCCCGACCCCGCTTCGCGGGGCCACCCTCTCCCGCAGTGGGGAGAGGGAAGCCCCCCTACTCCACGCCCGCGGCCGGCGCCGTGTTGTCGGCGTGCGCGGCCGGCTCTGCGCCGGCCTCGCGCTCGCCCCGGGCCCAGCCCTCCTTGACCTCGGCGACGTGGTCCTCGAGCCGGCCCTCCTGGATCGCCTTGCGCAGGCCCGCCATCAGGTCCTGGTAATAGGCGAGGTTGTTCCAGGTCAGCAGCATCATGCCGAGGATCTCGTTCGAGCGGACGAGGTGGTGGAGATAGGCCCGGGAATAGGTGTTGGCCGGCACGGATTTCGATTCGGCGTCCAGCGGCGCCGGGTCGTCGGCATGCTTGGCGTTGCGCAGGTTCACGCGGCCGAAGCGGGTGAAGGCTTGGCCGTGGCGGCCGGCGCGGGTCGGCATCACGCAGTCGAACATGTCGACGCCGCGCCGCACCGCCTCGACGATGTCGTCGGGCGTGCCGACGCCCATGAGGTAGCGCGGCTTGGCGCCTGGCAGATGCGGCTCCACGGTCTCGATCATGCGGAGCATCACGTCCTGGGGCTCGCCGACCGCGAGGCCGCCGATGGCGTAGCCCTTGAGGTCGAGGTTCACGAGTTCCCGCGCGCTCTCGACCCTGAGCCGCTCCACGGCCCCGCCCTGGACGATGCCGAACATGGCCTTGCCGGGCTGCTCGCCGAAGGCGACGCGGCAGCGCTCGGCCCAGCGCAAGGACAGGCGCATGGCGCGCTCGGCCTCCTCTTCGGAGCAGGGCAGCTTCACGCACTCGTCGAGCTGCATCTGGATGTCGGAGCCGAGCAGACCCTGGATCTCGATGGAGCGCTCCGGGCTGAGCGCATGGGTCGAGCCGTCGATGTGGGACTGGAAGGTGACGCCCTGCTCGTCGATCTTCCTCAGGTTCGCGAGCGACATGACCTGGAAGCCGCCGGAATCGGTGAGGATCGGATAGGGCCAGTTCATGAACTGGTGCAGCCCGCCGAGCTTCGCGACGCGCTCGGCGCCGGGGCGCAGCATCAGGTGGTAGGTATTCCCTAAGACCACGTCGGCGCCGAGCGCCTTCACCTGGTCGGGATACATGGCCTTCACGGTGGCGGCGGTGCCGACCGGCATGAAGGCCGGCGTGCGGATCACGCCCCTCGGCATGCGGATCTCGCCCGTGCGGGCGGCGCCGTCCGTCTTGGCGACCGTGAAGGTGAAGATCTCGGCTGTCATGGAGTGCTCGTGCTGCAGGCCGGCGCGCGGCCTTCTGAGAACATAGCGCGCCCGCGCGCGCCGCCGAGGCTCCTCAGGCCCGGAACAGCAGGCTGGAATCGCCGTACGAGTAGAAGCGGTAATCCGTTTCGATCGCATGCGCGTAGGCCGCCCGCATGGTGTCGAGGCCGGCGAAGGCCGAGACCAGCATGAACAGGGTCGAGCGCGGCAGGTGGAAGTTCGTCATCAGCGCGCCGACCGCCTTGAAGCGGTAGCCCGGCGTGATGAAGATCGCGGTGTCGCCGGCAAACGGCGCGATCGTGCCGTCCTCCCGCGCGGCGCTCTCGAGGAGCCGCAGCGAGGTGGTGCCGACCGCCACGATCCGCCCGCCCCGGGCGCGGGCCGCGTTGAGAGCCGCGGCCGTGGCCTCGGAGATTGTGCCCCATTCGGCGTGCATCCGGTGGTCGCCGGTGTCCTCCGCCTTGACGGGCAGGAAGGTGCCGGCGCCCACGTGCAGGGTCACGGTGTGGCGCGCGATGCCGCGCTGGTCGAGGCGGCGAAAGAGATCGTCGGTGAAATGCAGGCCGGCGGTCGGGGCCGCGACGGCGCCCTCCTCCCTGGCGTAGACGGTCTGGTAGTCGCTGGCGTCGCGCGCGTCCGTCCGTCGCTTGCCCGCGATGTAGGGCGGCAGGGGCAGCTCGCCGAAGCGCGCGATCGCCTCGTCGAGATAGGCGCCCGTGAGCGAGAAGCGCAAGGCGACGTCGCCGCCCTCCCCCTTCTCCTCGACCTCGGCATCCAGGCGCACGATCTCGCAGGCCGTGCTCTCCGCATCCTCGCCGAAGCGGATGCGGTCGCCGGGCTGGAGCTTCTTGGCCGGGCGCGCGAAGGCGCGCCAGCGGTCGGCGCCCTCGCGCTTGTGGAGCATGATCTCGACCCTCGCGGCGCTGTCCTCGCGCACCCGCAGGCCGTAGAGCCGCGAGGGGATCACCTTGGTGTCGTTGAGGACCAGCACGTCGTCGGGACTCAGCAGCTCGGGCAGGTCGCGGACGATTCTGTCTTCCAGCCCGGCGCCGGGCCGCACCACGAGCATCCGCGCCGCATCGCGCGGCTCCGCGGGGCGGAGCGCGATGCGGTTCTCGGGCAGGGCAAAGTCGAAGAGGTCGACGCGCATGGTCCGTGACCGATCCCCTCTCCCCTTGAGGGAGAGGGTGGCCCCTGCGTCAGCAGGGGTCGGGAGAGGGGGAGGGACACCCTCTGTGCTCCAGAAGCATTCGCTTCGCGAGCGTCGCTGTCGCGACGCACCCCCTCTCCCGACCCGGCCTCACGGCCGGGCCACCCTCCCCCTCCAGGGGGGAGGGTGTTTTCGATTTACGCCGCGTCGGCCATCACCTTCATGGACACGATCCGGTCCGGATCGCGCACGGGCTCGCCGCGCTTGATCTTGTCGACGTTGTCCATGCCTTCCACGACCTGGCCCCAGACGGTGTACTGCTTGTCGAGGAAGCGGGCGTCGTCGAAGCAGATGAAGAACTGCGAGTTGGCCGAGTGGGGATAGCTCGTGCGGGCCATGGAGCAGACGCCGCGCACGTGCGGCTCGGCGCTGAACTCGGCCTTGAGGTCGGGCAGGTCCGAGCCGCCGGTGCCGGTGCCCGTGGGATCACCGGTCTGGGCCATGAAGCCCTCGATGACGCGGTGGAACACGACGCCGTCGTAGAAGCCCTTGCGGGCGAGCGTCTTGATGCGCTCCACGTGGCCGGGGGCGAGGTCCGGGCGCAGCGCGATGACGACGCGGCCCTTGGTGGTCTCGAGGACGAGGGTGTTTTCGGGGTCTTGGGCCATGGTGGTCTCCTTGGGGCTCGTGAGGGGAACGGCGCGCGGCATGCCGGGTTCGGAGCGGCCGCCTGTGACCGAGGGTCGTCAGGCTGTCTGGTGCGGCCGCGTGTGGCCGAGAGTCGTCGGGCTGTCTACAGCGGCCGCGTGTCGCTGAAGCGGATCGTGAAGGGCCGGCCCGCGACGGCGGCCCCGAAGGCGGGGGTGAAAGGAAGGGGCGTGCAGCGCTCGAAGGCCTCGCGCACCGCCCGCGTGAAGGCGGCGCGCCGCTCCGGTTCGGACCCGGGTCGGTAATAGGTGATCCTCGGCTCGCCCAGCACCTCGCCGGTGCGCCGGAAGGCGAGCCGCAGCGTGATCTCCTCGCCGGTATAGCCGCCGTCGCCCGGCGGCCGCCAGCAGGCCCTCACCGCCTCGAACACCTCTCGGATGCGGTCGACCCGGCCGAGCCTGTCGGCGGGCCCGGGGCGGACCACGCCGGAGATGCTCTCGGGCAGCGGCCGCCGCTCGCGATAGCGGTAGGTCTCCGAGGGGAGCTGCGGTCCCGGATAGAGGCCGAACTCGTCGTAGCGCAGGAGCTGAGCCGCGGCCGGCCCGGAGAGGACGCCGGCCGGGACGAGCAAGGCCAGGACGAGCGAGGCCCCTCCCCGCATCAGCCGGCGCCTGCGGCGAGCGGCAACCCGCCGGTTCTCCGCGCAGACCCCATTACTTGGCGTCCGCCGCGAGCTGCATCTTGACGATCTTGTCGGGCGCCGTGACCGTGCCGTTGTTGGCGGCCGTCCCCTTCTTGATCTTGTCGACCACCTCCATGCCCGACACCACCTCGCCGAAGAGCGTGTACTGCCCGGTGAGCGGGCCGCAGCCCTCGTAGCAGATGAAGAACTGGGAATTGGCCGAGTCGGGCGATTGCGACCGGGCCATGCCGACCGAGCCGCGCTTGTACTGGGTCGGGGTGAACTCGGCCGCGAGGTTGGGCAGGTCGGACTTGCCCGTGCCGGTGCCGGTCGGGTCGCCGGTCTGGGCCATGAAGCCCGGGATGACCCGGTGGAACACGATGCCGTCGTAGAAGCCGCGCTTCGTCAGCGCCTTGATCTGCGCCACGTGCTTCGGCGCCAGGTCCGGCCGCAGGCGGATGGTGACGCGCCCGTCCTTGGTGTCGAGGTAGATCGTGTTCTGCGGATCGGCCGGGGCCTGGGCGAGGGCCGGGGCGGCGAGGGCAAAAGCCAGCGCCAGGGCGGCGAGCGAACGCTTCATCGGGGTCTCCTTCGGGATCGGGCGGGCTCTCGGCCCGCGCGACGTGACGGTTGACGGGGCGGACCGCCGTCGCGGCCCGAACGGGATGCGGGAGCCCTCCGGGCTCACGCCCCCTGCGCGGCGGGCCGCTCGAACTTGTGGCTCAGGCGCTCCGCGACAAGGGGCGGCACGAAGGCCGCGACCGCGCCGCCCATGCCGGCGATCTGGCGCACGAGCGTGGCGGTGATGGGGCGGACGGCCGGGCTCGCCGGCAGGAACACGGTCTGGACCTCCGGCGCCATGGTCTCGTTCATGGCCGCCATCTGCATCTCGTAGTCGAGGTCGGTGCCGTCGCGCAGGCCGCGGATCAGGATGGTGGCGCCGTGCCGGCGGGCGGCGTCGATCGCGAGGTCCTTGAAGGTGACGACATCGAGGCTTGCGCCCCGCGCGGCCGCGAGCGGCCCGCAGACCGCGCGCAGCATGTCGGCGCGCTCCTCCGCGGTGAAGATCGGCGCCTTGGAGGAATGCACCCCGATCGCGATCACGAGACGGTCCACGAGCCCCAGCGCATGGCTCACCACGTCGAGATGGCCGTTGGTCACGGGGTCGAAGGTGCCGGTGTAGAGGGCGGTACGGGTCATGGGAGCCTGACGGGGCTTGAAAGCGCCCCGTTGCCTAGCTTGGGCGCGGCGGCGCCGCAAGCGTGCGCTCCCGCACAGGCGGGGGGCCGGAGCCGTGCGACGACGGGGGCGCAACAGAGGAGGCCCCCATGCTCGTCCGTCTCGCCATCGTCTTCGCCGTCGCGATCGCAACCCTGGCGCCCGCCGCTTTCGCCTGAGGCTGTACCGCAGCGGGCCCTGCCGTCGCCGCCTTCACGATGCGGGTTCCGCGTGAGGGCGGGCCAGACAAGGCTCCCCTGCCCGGCGAGCAGGCCTTCCGGCTTGGGGCCCGCCGGGCCTTCGCCTAGCATGGCGGTCCCTGGAGACCGGACCATGCTCTCCCACGTCCATATCGGCATCGGCGACTTCGACCGGGCCTTCGACTTCTACGCCCCGATCCTGGCCGAGCTCGGCCGCGTCCTCCGCTTCCGCGACGCCGAGAAGCGCTGGGCCGGGTGGCATTCGGCGGACTCCATCCGCCCGCTCTTCCTGATCGGCGTGCCCTTCGACGGGAACCCTGCGGCGCCGGGGAACGGCCAGATGGTCGCGCTCCTCGCCCCCTCCCGCGCGGCGGTCGACCGCGCCCATGCGCTCGCGCTCGCCAATGGCGGGACCTGCGAGGGACCGCCCGGCCTGCGGCCGCACTACCATCCGAACTATTACGGCGCCTACGTCCGCGATCCGGACGGCAACAAGCTCTGCGTCTGCTGCCACGATCCGGCTTAGCGGCGCGAAGCCGGGAGGGCCGCCATGAAAAAAGCCGCCGCGACGGATCGCGGCGGCTTGATCGAAGCCCGTCCGGGCGCGGGGCTTACGCCACGCCCTCGTCGAGGTCTTCCTCGGTCGGGGTCGCCTCGTCCAGGATGCGGTCGGCGAGCAGGCCGGCGTTCTGGCGGATCGAGGTCTCGATCTTGTTGGCGACGTCCGGATTGTCGCGCAGGAACTGCTTGGAGTTCTCGCGGCCCTGGCCGAGGCGCTGGCTGTCGTAGGAGAACCAGGCGCCGGACTTCTCGACGATGCCGGCCTTGACGCCGAGGTCGATGAGCTCGCCCATCTTCGAGACGCCCTCGCCGAACATGATGTCGAACTCGACCTGCTTGAAGGGCGGCGCGACCTTGTTCTTCACGACCTTGACGCGGACGCTGTTGCCGATCGGCTCGTCGCGCTCCTTGAGGGTCGAGACGCGGCGGATGTCGAGGCGCACCGAGGCGTAGAACTTCAGCGCGTTGCCGCCCGTGGTGGTCTCGGGCGAGCCGTACATCACGCCGATCTTCATGCGGATCTGGTTGATGAAGACCACCATGGTCTTCGACCGCGAGATCGAGCCGGTGAGCTTGCGCAGGGCCTGGCTCATGAGGCGGGCCTGGAGACCCGGCTGCACGTCGCCCATCTCGCCGTCGAGCTCGGCCTTGGGGGTGAGCGCCGCGACCGAGTCGATCACGAGCACGTCGATGGCGCCCGAGCGCACCAGCGTGTCGGCGATCTCGAGCGCCTGCTCGCCGGTGTCGGGCTGGGAGATCAGGAGATCGTCCAGGTTGACGCCGAGCTTGCGGGCATAGATCGGATCGAGCGCGTGCTCGGCATCGATGAAGCCGCAGACGCCGCCCTTCTTCTGGGCTTCGGCGATCGTGTGGAGCGCGAGCGTGGTCTTGCCCGACGATTCCGGCCCGTAGATCTCGATGATGCGTCCGCGCGGCAGGCCGCCGACGCCGAGCGCGATGTCGAGCCCGAGCGAACCGGTCGATATGGTCTCGATCTCGACCGGCTTCTGGTTCTTGCCGAGCCGCATGATCGAGCCCTTGCCGAAGGCGCGCTCGATCTGGGAGAGCGCCGCGTCGAGGGCCTTCGACTTATCCTTATCCATAGATGAACTTTCCACCAGTCGCAGGGAGGACTGAGACATGAACCTTGGTCCTTATGGCACGGGGGCGGGGTGAATCACAACGCGGGGGTTGAGATCATCTATGTACTCTTTTTGTTCTCATTTGCAAGCTGATTCCGCCGTTCGCCACCCCCGGGCGAGGCCTTTCCGGACACCCCGGTGTCGCAGGGTTAACGCTTTGAAAACAAAGGCGTCTAGCGCCCCATCACCTGCTTCACGACCTCGACGAGCTGGCGCAGCGAGAAGGGCTTGGCGAGGAAGTTGAATTCCTCGCCCTCGGGCAGGTTCTTGCGGAACGCTTCCTCCGCGTATCCGGAGACGAAAATCACCTTCAGGTTGGGGTAGCGCTGGCGCAGTTCGCCGAGCAGCGTCGGCCCGTCCATCTCGGGCATCACGACGTCCGAGACCACGAGATCGACGGGCGCGCCGCGCGCCTCGATGATCTCGAGCGCCTCGATGCCGGAGGCCGCCTCGAGCACCGTGTAGCCCCGCGCCGAGAGCGCCCTCGCGTTGACGGCGCGGACCGGGTCCTCGTCCTCGACGAGGAGGATGGTGCCCTGCCCGGTCATGTCGGCGGCGGGCTTCCTGACTTCGACCTTCGGCTCCTCGACGGGCGCCTCGGCGGACGCCACGTGGCGCGGCAGGTAGATCCGGAACGTGGTGCCGCGCCCGATCTCCGACTGCACGTCGATGAAGCCGCCGGACTGGCGCACGATGCCGAACACGGTCGAGAGTCCCAGGCCCGTGCCCTTGCCGACTTCCTTGGTGGTGAAGAACGGCTCGAAGATCTTGTCCATCACCTCGGGCGCGATGCCCGTGCCGGTGTCGGAGACCTCGATCAGCACGTATTCGGCCGGCGGCATGCCGGTCACCGCCAGACGCGAGGCCTCGACCGCGGGGATGTTGGCGGTGCGGATCGCGAGCTTGCCGCCGTCCGGCATGGCGTCGCGGGCGTTGACCGCCAGGTTCACGATCACCTGCTCGAGCTGGTTGACGTCCGCCTTCACGGGCCAGAGATCGCGCCCGTGGCGCAGGTCCAACTCCACGCGCTCGCCGAGGAGGCGCTTGAGGAGCATCGTCAGCTCGGAGAGCGTGTCGCCGAGGTTGAGCACCTCCGGGCGCAGGGTCTGCCGGCGCGAGAAAGCGAGCAGTTGCCGCACCAGGCTCGCGGCCCGGTTGGCGTTCTGCTTGATCTGCATGATGTCCGGGAAGGACGGGTCGGTCGGCCGGTGATTCGCGAGCAGCAGGTCGCTGTAGCCGATGATGGCCTGGAGGACGTTGTTGAAGTCGTGCGCCACGCCGCCGGCGAGCTGGCCGACCGCGTTCATCTTCTGGGCCTGGGCGAGGCGCTCCTCGGCCTGGCGCAGCTCGGTGGTGTCGAGGGCGTAGAGGATCGCGCTCTCGCTCTCCCCGTCGGCGTCGCTGACCGGGCTCACCCACATGCGCACCGAGCGCCCGCCCTCGCCCGCGACCTGAAGCTCGAGGGGCTGGATGTCGCTGCGCCCCTGGGCGGCGGCGGAGAGCGCGGCCTCGAACCCGCCGCGGTTGCCGTCGACGATCCCGGCGAGGATCGAAGGCCCCTCCCCGTCCTCGCCGGCGCGCGGGGCCGTGCCGAAGAGACGCGCGAAGGACGCGTTGGCGCGCACCACCCGGCCGGCGCGGTTCACGGTCGCGATCGCGATCGGCGTGTTGTTGAAGAAGCGCGCGAAGCGCACCTCGGCGGCGCGCTGGCCCTCGTCGACGCCGGCGCCGGGCGAGCGGTTCAGCACGAGGGTGCGCGAGGGGCCGGGCTTGCCGTCGGAGCCGAAGGCGATCCGGTGGTGCAGGCGCACCGGCAGGAACTGGCCGTTGCGGCGGCGCAGGTCGAGGTCGAAGGTCTCGGTGCGCACCTCGCCCGGGGCTCCGGCCGCGCCCGCCATCATGGCGACCACGTTCTCGGGCATCACGTCGGAGAGGCTCAAGCCCCCCGAGCCGACCTCGGCGAGGTCGTAGTCGAGCCAGCTCGCCAGCGTGGCGTTGAGGTAGACGATCTGCCCGTCGGGCTCGATCGACAGGAACCCCGCCGGGGCGTGGTCGAGGTAGTCGATGGCGTGCTGGAGCTCCTGGAAGACGTTCTCCTGCCGCTCGCGCTCGTGGGTCACGTCGGCGACCGACCAGAGCGCGGCGAGCTGGCCGCCCGGACGCGGGACCGGGCGCACGCGCACCCGGTACCAGCCGAATTCCTGCGCGCCGTTCAGCGAGGGCGAGAGGCGGATCTCCTCGCTCGTGGCGCGCCCCTCCCGCGCGGCCTGCGCGAGGCGGTAGATCGCCTCCGAGACCTCGGGTGCGCCCGTGAACAGGCGCTCGACCGTGCGCACGTCGCGGACGTCGCCGCCGCCATGGCCGGCGAGCGCCAGGTAGGCGGCGTTGGCGTAGACGACCCGGCCCTCGTCGGCGACCACGAGCATCCCCTCGGAGCTCGTGTCGGCGAGCATCTTGGTGAGGTCGTTGCGGGTGCCCTGGCCCGCGAACTGGATCACCCCGATCGCGGCCGCGAACAGGAAGAACACGCCCGCCATGGCGAAGAAGGCGAGGAGGCCGAGGATGAGGGGCTGGGCCTGCTCGCTCGTGACGAAGCGCAGGCCGATGATGGAGCCGACGAGCACGCCCGCGAGCAGGAGGACCCAGCCGATATGGCCGTGCCGCTCCGACCGGTCGACCGGCGCCCCCGGCTCGAAATCGCCCGCGTCCGCCATGAACCCCGCCTACCCCGCCGCGGTGCCGGCACCGCCCTTGCGCCAGCGTTCCCTTATTGTCCGGCCGGCGCGCTGGACGGAGCGCCGGTGAGCCGTCGTTCGTGCCGTCCGGGCCCTCTCGGCGCAGGGGCCCGCCCGGAGGGGAGCTTCTAGCCGACCCGGCGCCGCCCGCAAGCGCGGCCGGAGCCGCCGGGACTTGCGGCCGCGGCCCGTGCGACGACCGGCCGAGTGTGATCGGTTAAGATTAACGCGCCGTAAAAGCGGCCGCCCGGGCCGGCGATTGCGGGGGGATAAGGCGTTAACGCTTCGTTAACCGCGTTGCCCCTGGCGCCCCGGCGCGAGATAAAGGGCGCTGGGCGCGGGCCTTTCGGTCCGGGCCGGGCGTCACAACCGCAGAGAGTTCATCGTGCTGTCTCAGTTCGGGCTCGGAGATTCGCCGGCGATCCAGTACCTGGTCGCCTTCGTCGTCATCCTGGCGCTTTTGGCCCTGTTCGCCTTCGTGCTGCGCCGGCTCACCGGCGGGCGGCTGATGCTGCCGGGCCAGGATCGCGGGCGCTCGCGCCAGCCCCGGCTCGGGATCGTGGACATCTACGATCTCGACCGGCAGCGGCAGCTCATCCTGCTGCGGCGGGACAATGTGGAGCACCTGCTCCTCATCGGCGGGCCCAACGACGTGGTGATCGAAACCAACATCGTGCGCGTGCCGCAGAACCGGGTTTCCGCTCCGGCGGCCGAGGCCGAGCGGCCGGAGCCGGCGCTCGCCGCCCCGCCCCCGCGGCCGGCCGTGGAGCCGCCGGCGCGCCCGGCCATCGAGCCCGCGGCTCCGGCGCGGCCCGCACCGGCCGTCGTGAGCCGCGCGGCGGAGGAGCCGGAAGCCGAGGAACTCGCCCCCGTGGCCGTGATCCCGCCGACCCCGACGCCGGCGCGGACCGAACCCGCGCTCAAGCCCGATACCGTCGCGGTCACCGCGAGCGCACCGGTTGCGCCGGAGCCGGTCCGGCCCGCCGTGCCGCGACCGGAGCCGCGCCAGGACCGCCCCGAGCCCCGTCCGGACCTGCGTCCGGCGCCGCCGCGCCCGACCCCGCCCGCGCCTCCACCCCGGGCTCCCGAACCGCGAGCGCCCGAGCCGGCCGCCCCCGCGAACCCGGCCGCGCCACGCGTGCCGGACGCCGCGATCCTGTCCGACATGGCGCGCCAGCTCGAACAGGCGCTGCGGCGCCCGACCCCCGCTGCGGACGCGCCCACGCCCCGCCCGCCGGAGCCGCGGCCGACGCCCGCGCCCGTCGTCCCGCCCGCAGGTCCGCCCGCCCGCACGGACGCCCCGGCTGCGCCGGCCCGGCCGGTGGTGCCGCCGCGGCCGGCCGCCGATGCGCCGTCGCGCGACCGGGAGGCTCCCCCCGCCCGTCCCGCGGCACCCGAACGTCCGCCCGCCCCCGAGCCGGCCCGACCGGCGGCCCCGGCCCGCGCGGCCGAGCCCCCGCCGGCCGCCGGCCCGGACGCGTCGAAGCGCGAGCCCGATCCGTTTTCGGTCGAGGACATCGAGGCCGAGTTCGCCCGCCTCCTGGGCCGGCCGACCGACCGCCCGTAGCGAAGACACGACCGGAAAAGAAAAAGGGCCCCGCGAGGGGCCCTTCCGTTTCGTTGCCGGTGCGGCGGGATCAATCGTCCCGGTAGACCCGCTCGTTGCGCTCGTGCCGCTCCTGCGCTTCGAGCGACAGGGTGGCGATGGGACGGGCCTCGAGGCGCTTGAGGGCGATCGGCTCTCCGGTCTCCTCGCAATAGCCGTAGGAGCCGTCCTCGATCCGCGAGAGGGCGGATTCGATCTTGGCGATCAGCTTGCGCTGGCGGTCGCGGGCGCGCAGCTCGATCGCGCGGTCCGTCTCGGAGGAGGCCCGGTCGGCGAGGTCCGGGTGGTTCTCGTTCTCGCTCTGCAGGGTCGCCAGGGTCTCCTGTGCCTCCCGGAGGATCTCTCCCTTCCACCGGATAAGCTTGCGCCGGAAGTACTCACGCTGCCGGTCGTTCATGAAGGGCTCGTCGTCGCTGGGACGATAACCCTCGTCGATCATGATCTTTGTCATGGTTGGCCGTTCCCCAATGGCACTGGCGCGAGCCTATATATCGGCGCCGGGTCGGCGACAACGCGGATCGCTGTCATCGTTTCGTCGAAAACGCCTCTCTTTCCGCAGGCTTGGGGAAAGATCTTCCCAGCCTGCGGCAAGGCGCGCGATATGCCGCACCTGATGCTGCACTGCACCAGAGCCGCCATCGCATGACGGCGCGGCTTCCCCTGCGTGAGTCCGGCGCCACGGGCGGGCGGCGCCGCGAATCTCAGGTCGCGGCCGCTTCCGCCCGGCTCAGCAGTTCGCCCGCCACGTCGCCGATCTTCGGCACCTCCTCGCGCACGAAGGGCAGCGGGCGGCAGACCGCCAGCGCCGCGAGCCCGAAGCGCGCCGTCATGAGGCCGTTCAGCACGCCCTCGCCGAGCTTGGCCGAGATCCGCGCCGCGAGTCCGAGCCCCAGCACCTGCTGCATCAGGCTGTCGCCGACCGCGACGCCGCCGGTCACCGCGAGGTGGTTGAAGGCCGCGCGGGCGAGGCGCAGGAAGCCGAAGAGGCCCGGGCGGCCGCCGTAGATCCGCGCGAGCGTGCGCAGGAGACGCATGCCGGCGAAGACCACGAAGGCGACGTCCACGATGGCGCGCGGGCTCACCGCGGTGACGAGCGAGACCTGCTTGGCGGCCGCCGCGATGGCGCGCTTCGCCTGCGCGTCGAGGGGCGCGAGGAGCTCGCGCTCCGCGATCGCGAGCCGGTCGTCGGCATCGATGATCTCGTCGGCCAGTCCCCCGAGTCGCGCGCGGGCGGCCGACGCCGAAGAGCGGGCGCCGTAGAGCGCCGACAGCTCGGCCACGACGCGCTTGGCGGCGGCGTGGTCCTTCACGGCGAGCGCGTCGGCGGCGGCTTCGCGCAGCCGCTCGATGCGCTGCTCGCGCCAGAACCCGATGGCCTCGCGCCCCACGAGGGCGACGAAGGCGACGAGGGCGAGCACCGCCAGCGCGAGCGCGACCCAGCCGAGCCAGGGCGCGACCGTGAACAGGCTCACGACCAGATTCTCGAGCGCGAGCCCGAGGCCGAGCAGGATCAGCCCCGAGACAGCGGAGACCAGGATGCCGAGCCAGGGCGCGCCGCGCCGCTCCGGCATCGGGACGAGCGCGCCGTCGGCGGCCTCGATGGCCTCGAACGGCTCGTCGACCACGACCACGGGCGCGGAGGGTTGAGGTGCGCCGGGCTGCACCTGTGCGACGTCCGGATCGTCGAGGCGGAAGGCGCGGGGCTTGCGACTCATCTCGGGCGTGCCTCCCGGGCTTCCGTGACGCCGCGCGTGCGCGAGGGAAAGGCCGTCATGCGAGGCGGTCCCCGAGCAGGAATTCGAGCGCCCGGTCGAGGCGGATCTGCGGCAGCTTCGGGGGCCGCCCGGCCGCGTCGGGACCGAGCTTCGGCGGCCGGAAGCGGGGAAAGCGGAACGCGCCCGGCGGCACCGCGCCCTGGAACACGGCCTCGGCGCTCGCGGGCAATTCGCCCGGGAAGATCGCGGCCTCGGCTTCGCCGTCGAAACGTTCGTCGCCGACGATCTCGCCCGCCTCCGGCGTGCCCGCGACGGCCTTCAGGGTCTCGAACCCGTCGCGCACGCTCGTCTCCCGCGTCGCGCGGACGGACGCGAGCGCCACGGTGCCAACCCGCGCGCCGGTCGCCTCCGTGCGGCGCACGGCGCGGTCGACGAGCGCGCGCAGGATCGCATCCAGGCGGTCGTGATCCGTGTGGTGGATGTGGTCGGCTTTCGTGGCCGCGAACAGCACCCGGTCGGCGCGCGGCGAGAACAGGCGCGACAGGATCGTGTTGCGCCCGGTGCGGAACGACATCAGCACCCGGTCGAGGGCGGTCTCGAGCTCGCCGAGCGCCGCCGGACCCGCATCGATGGCGGCGAGCACGTCGACGAGCACGATCTGCCGGTCGATGCGCTGGAAGTGGTCGCGGAAGAACGGGCGCACCACATGGGTCTTGTAGGCCTCGAAGCGCCGCTCCATCAGGGCCGCGAAGCTCTTCGGCGCGATCGCCGCCCCGGGCGCGAGGTCGAGCGGCGCGAAGGTGAGCGCCGGCGAGCCCGCGAGGTCGCCCGGCATCAGGAAGCGCCCGGGCGGCGTGGTCGCGACCGCCTCGGGCCCGGCGCGGAGCGCTTCGAGATAGGCCTTGAAGACGTCGCTCGCCTGCGCGGCCGCGACCTCGTCGGCGGGCCCGGCCGGATCGAGATCGGACAGGCTCGCATGCCAGGGCGCCGCGATCGCGGCCCGGTCCGGATGTCGGCTCGCCGCGACGGTGTCGTGCGACCAATCCGCAAAAGACGTGTCGAGCAGGGCGAGGTCGAGCAGCCATTCGCCGGGATAGTCGACGATGTCGAGGGCGAGCGACGCCGGTCCCGGGCGCCAGCCGGCCTTGCGCTCGAAATCGATGTCGACGCGCAGCTCCGAGATCCGGGTGGTGGATTGCGGCCAGCGCCGGTCCCTCACCAGGGCTGCGAGGTGCTCCTCGTAAGGAAACCGCGGCACCGCGTCGTCGGGCTGGTGCGCCAGCGCCGCCTGGCGGATGCGCCCCTCGGCGGAGGCGCGGAAGGCGGGAAGATTGGTGCCGCGGGTCAGGTGATGCACGAGCGCGGTCGTGAACACGGTCTTGCCCGAGCGCGCGAGCCCGGTGACGCCGAGGCGCAGGGACGGCCGGACCAGCTGGCCCGACGCCTCCCACAGGGACTGCGCGGCGGAGCCGGCGCGGGAGGCGAGATCGGTGATCGACGGCAAGGGCGGGGTGACCGGAGCGGGGTTCGGGTTCGGGGCTTAAGTGGGCACGAGGGGACGGGCGGGCAAGCCGGGGCATGCCGCCTCTCCCCGCCTCCCGCCGCCTCTCCTGGCGTCCTACTCCCTCTCCCCGCACGCGGGGAGAGGGTTGGGGTGAGGGGCCGATCGGAGAAACGCAATCTCTCCAGTGTCATGGCCGGGCCCGGCCCGGCCATCCCGACATGAAGACCGCGGTGGCGATGATCGAGCGCGCCTCTTCGATCGAGGTGGCCGGGACGAGCCCGGCCATGACAGGCGTAAAGCGGATGCGTCGAGCTTTCCCGACCGGCCCCTCACCCCAGCCCTCTCCCCGTAGAACGGGGAGAGGGAGTCCCGCGCGGGGAGAAGGTGTCGCCCTAATCGTCGTCCGCGTCGGCCCCGAGCGTCTTCGGCGTGACGAAGCGGTCGAGGCGGCCCGTTCTCGGCTCGACCTCGCGCCAGGATTCGACGGGGAAGTCGATCACGGCAAGGCCGGCCGTGGGGTATTTCTGCGACAGGCGTGCGAAGGCGTAGCGGTCGCCGTGGCCGACCAGGATCCTGGCGAGGCCCTCGAAGCCCGGATTGTGGCCGATCATCAGAAGCGTGCGCACCTCCGGCACCACCTCCTGCACGACCTCGAGCAGGCGCCCGGGCGGCGCCTCGTAGATGCGCGAGTCCGTGCGCACCTGCGCATCCGCGGCGGAGCCGCGCACCAGGTTCCAGGTCTCCTGCGTCCGGCGGGCGGGCGAGACCAGCACGAGGTCCGGCGCGAGCCCCTCGTCCGCCATGTGCCGCGCGACGAGCGGCGCCGCATCCCGCCCGCGGGTCGCCAGCGGCCGGTCGATATCGGCGCTGCCGCCGGGCCAGGCGGACTTGGCGTGGCGCAGGAGCATCAGGCGGCGCATCGTGTCACTCCGTTTGGCTCTCTCCAACCCGCCTGCGAACCCCCTCTCCCCGCTCGCGGGGAGAGGGAGGCCCGCACGGGGAGTGGGGATGGAACCTACCGTCCCTCCCGCCTTGCCATGAAGGCGAGCTTCTCGAACAGGCTCACGTCCTGCTCGTTCTTGAGCAGGGCCCCGTGCAGCGGCGGGATGAGCTTGCGGGTGTCGCGCTCGCGCAGTTGCTCGGGGCCGATGTCCTCGGCGAGCAGGAGCTTGAGCCAGTCGAGGAGCTCGGAGGTCGAGGGCTTCTTCTTCAAGCCGGGCACGTCGCGGAGCTGGAAGAAGATCCCGAGCGCCTCCTCGATCAGCCGGCGCTTGATGCCGGGGTAATGCACCTCGACGATGCGCGCCATGGTATCGGGGTCGGGGAAGCGGATGTAGTGGAAGAAGCAGCGGCGCAGGAACGCGTCCGGCAGCTCCTTCTCGTTGTTCGAGGTGATGATCACGATGGGCCGCAGGCGCGCCCGCACGGTCTCACCCGTCTCGTAGACGTGGAACTCCATGCGGTCGAGCTCGAGCAGCAGGTCGTTCGGAAACTCGATGTCGGCCTTGTCGATCTCGTCGATGAGGAGCACCGGCCGCTCCTCCGCGGCGAAGGCGTCCCAGAGCTTGCCGCGCTTGATGTAGTTGCGCACGTCCGAGACGCGCGGGTCGCCGAGCTGCGAATCGCGCAGGCGCGAGACCGCATCGTATTCGTAGAGCCCCTGCTGCGCCTTGGTGGTCGACTTGATGTGCCAAGTGAGCAGCGGCGCGCCGACCGACCGGGCGATCTCCTCGGCCAGCACGGTCTTGCCGGTGCCCGGCTCGCCCTTCACGAGGAGCGGCCGCTCCAGCACGATCGCGGCGTTGACCGCGACGGTCAGGTCCTCGGTCGCGACATATGACTCGGTTCCCGTGAAGCGCGCCATTCCTGGTCCTGTTCCAAATCCGGCAGCGACCCTAACGGCCGCCCCTCCCTTTCGACAACCGCGGGCTTACGTTAAGCCCGGGGCCGACGAGAGGTGAGATCTATGACCGACGACAGCTATCACAAGGACCGGCTCGGCAACCGGAAGCTCAGGCCCGAGACCCTGATGCTCGGCTACGGCTACGATCCGGCGCTCTCCGAGGGCGCGGTCAAGCCGCCGGTGTTCCTCACCTCGACCTTCGTGTTCCGCAGCGCCGAGCACGGCAAGGAGTTCTTCGACTACGTCTCGGGCCGGCGCGAGCCCCCGAAGGGCGAGACCGCGGGCCTGGTCTATTCCCGCTTCAACCATCCCAATTCCGAGATCGTCGAGGACCGGCTCGCGATCTTCGAGGAGGCGGAGGCCGCGCTCCTGTTTTCCTCGGGCATGTCGGCGATCGCGACCACGATCCTCGCCTTCGCGCGCCCGGGCGACGTGATCCTGCACTCGCAGCCCCTCTATGGCGGCACGGAGACGCTCGTCGCCAAGACGCTCAAGAACCTCGGCATGCACGCGGTCGGCTTCGGCAACGGCGTCGACGAGGCGGACATCCGCACGGCCGCCGACGAGGCCATGGCCAAGGGCCGCGTCTCGGTCCTGAAGATCGAGACGCCGTCGAACCCGCTCAACACCCTCGTCGACATCGCCCTCATCCGCCGCATCGCGGACGACATCGGGGCCAGGCAGGGCCACCGCCCGATGGTGGTCTGCGACAACACCCTGCTCGGGCCCCTCTTCCAGAAGCCGATCCAGTTCGGGGCCGACCTCTCGGTGTATTCGCTGACCAAGTATGTGGGCGGCCATTCGGACCTCATCGCGGGCGCGGTCCTGGGGTCCAAGGAGGCCATCAAGGCGGTGCGGCTGCTGCGCTCCGCGATCGGCACGCAGCTCGATCCGCATTCGTGCTGGATGATCGGGCGCTCCCTCGAGACCCTGTCGCTGCGCATGACGGCGGCGAACCGCAATGCCGAGATCGTGGCGAAATTCCTCTCCGAGCACCCCCAGGTCGCCAAGGTCCACCACCTCGCCTACCTGCCGGAGGGATCGCCCGAGCGGCGGGTCTACGAGGCCCAGTGCGAGGCGCCGGGCTCGACCTTCTCGTTCGACGTCAGGGGCGGCGAGCCGGAAGCCTTCAAGGTCCTCAACGCGCTCCAGATCGTGAAGCTCGCGGTGAGTCTCGGAGGCACCGAATCGCTCACCTGCCACCCGGCCTCCACGACCCATTCCGGCGTCCCGAAGGAGACCCGGGACCGGCTCGGGGTGAGCGACGCCACGATCCGCATCTCGATCGGCATCGAGCACCCGGACGACCTCGTCGCCGACCTCGCGCAGGCGCTCGCGAAGTTGGGATAGCACCCTCCCCGCGGCGGGATGGACATTCGCCGCGCGTTCCCCTCTCCCCACTGCGGGAGAGGGCGGCCCCTTAAGCGGGGTCGGCAGAGGGGCTGTCGCGCGTCGGGCACGATGTTGCAGGACGACCCCCTCCCTCCCCTCAGGGGAGGGCGACGCGGCGAAGCCGCGCGGGGTGGGGTGTTGCGCGAAGCGCATCCGGCACGTCAGCGGCAGGAAGATCGCCTTCGGCGAACACCCCACCCCTGCCCCTCCCCTGAGGAGAGGGAGAAGGGCACGGCACCAACGTGGCTCGCGAGGACCGCCCCTCTCCCGGCTCGCTCCGCTCGCCACCCTCCCCCGCAGAGGGGGGAGGGGGTTCGCGTCACTGTTGCGGCTCGACGATGAAGCGCCGTGCGGCGGCACGGGCGCCATCTGCCCTCCCCCTTTGTGGGGGAGAGATGGAGAGGGGGGTTCAAGGGCCACCCTCCAAGCCTCAGAACAGATTGCTCCGCGAGCCCACGCGCACCAAGCACGGAAGCGTGAACAGCGGATCCCTCGTGACTCACCGACCGGCCCCTCACCCCAGCCCTCTCCCCGCAGGCGGGGAGAGGGAGCGAGGCCCTTCTTCCGCCAAGGGGCGGATCCCCGCCCCGCCTTGCTCCCGGCGCCCCGCCCTCCCATGATGGCGTCATCCCAGGAGGCCCGATGGCTGCCGCACCCTCGCCCGAGGCCTACAAGGAGCTGATGCTGTTTCTCGCCACCGCAGGCGTGGTGGTGCCGCTGTTCCATCGCCTGCGCCTGAGCCCGGTGCTGGGATTCCTCGGCGCGGGCGCGCTGCTCGGACCCTACGGCCTCGGGCGCCTCGTGCCGGACGTGCCCTGGCTGTCGTGGATCACCATCGCGAACCGGGAGGAGATCACGCACCTCGCCGAGTTCGGCGTGGTGTTCCTGATGTTCACGATCGGAATCGAGCTGTCGTGGAAGCGCCTGCGGACCCTGCGCCGCTACGTGTTCGGCCTCGGCGCCCTCCAAGTCGCGCTCTGCACGGTCGCGCTCGGCGGGCTGTTCTCGATCATCGCGCCGAACCGCACCGCCGCGATTCTCGTCGGCCTCGCGCTCGCCCTCTCCTCGACCGCGATCGTGGTGCCGGTGCTGGCGGCGCAGCGGCGACTCAGCACGCCGGCGGGCCGGGCGAGCTTTTCGGTGCTGCTGTTCCAGGACCTTGCGGTCGCGCCGATCCTCTTCACCGTCGCGGTGCTGGGCTCCGGCGAGGAGAGCAACATGCTGTCCTCGTTCTTCTGGGCCCTGGGCCAGGCGGCGCTCGCCCTCGTGCTGATCGTCGGTACGGGGCGCCTGCTCCTGCGCCCGTTCTTCGCGCTCGTCGCCGCGACCCGCAGCTCCGAGCTCTTCATGGCGGCCTGCCTCCTCGTCGTGGTCGCGACCGGCCTCGTGGCCGCGGTGAGCGGCCTCTCCATGGCGCTCGGCGCCTTCATCGCAGGGCTTCTGCTGGCCGAGACCGAGTACCGGCGGGCCATCGAGGCCACCATCGATCCCTTCAAGGGCCTCCTCCTCGGCGTGTTCTTCGTCACGGTCGGCATGGGCCTCGATCCGGCGCGCCTCGTCGAGACCCCGGGCCCGATCTTCGTCGCGGCCGTGGGGCTTCTCGTCGTCAAGGCTTCGATCATCTTCACGCTCGCCCGCCTCTTCGGCCTCGCCACCCCGGTCGCGACCGAATCCGCCCTGCTCCTCGGGCCCGGCGGCGAGTTCGCCTTCGTGATCATTGGCGGAGCCATGGCGGCCGGCCTCGTGCCCTACGGCCTCGGCCAGAGCGCGCTCCTGGTCACGACCCTCACCATGGTCGCGATCCCGGTGCTGGCGCGCCTGGCCCTGACCTGGAGCGGGCATCTCGAACGCAACCGCCCCGCCGCCGAGGTCGAGCCGCCCCCGCCCGAGGAGGCCGGCCGCGTCATCGTGGCGGGCTACGGCCGCGTCGGCCAGCTCGTCGGCGAGATGCTGGCGCGCCACGACGTGCCGTTCATCGCGATCGACTCGGACCCTGTCCGGGTGGCGGCGGAGCGGCGCGCCGGCCGGCCGGTCTATTTCGGCAACAGCGCCCAGCCCGACCTCCTGCGCGCCTGCGGAATCGCGACTGCCCGGGCTCTCGTCGTCACCCTCGACACGCCGAGCGCCATCGAGGCGGTGGTCGCGGCCGCGCGCGCCGAGCGCGCCGACCTCACCGTGGTGGCGCGCGCGCGCGACGCCCGGCACGCCACGCAGCTCTACGACCTCGGCGTCGACGACGCGGTGCCCGAGACCATCGAGGCGAGCCTCCAGCTCTCGGAGGCCGTGCTCGTCGACATCGGCGTGCCCATGGGCCACGTGATCGCGTCCGTGCACGAGCGCCGGGACGAGTTCCGCGCCGTCCTGCGCCGCAAGGACCGCGGGCGGGATCCCGCCCGCACGGAGTTCCGCGCCCGCCGCACGGTCGGCAAGCGGGCATCCTGAGCCGGATTCGGAACCGTACGGCCAAGCTTGGCGTTCCGCCTGCACGCAGGTGAGGACGCGCCGGGCCTGCGCCCGACCGCCCTGTTCACGGAGGATTGCGCCCGGATGCCGAGTCTCGACGCCTCCCTCGCCGGCGCCTCCTGGATCTCGGGCGTGCGGCCCGCCTGGCTCGCCGGCCTCCTGATCCTGGCCGTCGCGGCCGTGCTGCTGCTCGGGCTGCACGCGGTGATCCTGCGGGTGCTGAAGCTCGTGCTCCGCGGCCGGCTCGCCGCCTTCGGCGAGACCCTGCTCGCGCGGCTCGGGCCGCCGACCCGGCTCGGGCTCGTGGTGATCGGCCTCAGCCTCGTGGTTCAGCTCCTGCCCTGGCGCGGCGGGATCTTCGCGCTCGTCGAGCGCGGCCTCCTGTTCGCCTTCGTGGTGGCGCTCGGCTGGACCGCCATCGCGACCGTCAACGCCGCCGCCGACCTCTACCTCCGCCGCATCCCGGCGGCGTCCGAGGACAGCGCGCTCACCCGCAAGCACCTCACGCAGGTGAGGCTCCTGCGCCGCATCGCCGTGATCGTGATCGGCTTCCTCACCCTCGCGGCGGTGCTGATGACGATTCCCGCCGTGCGGCAATACGGGGTCAGCCTCTTCGCCTCGGCGGGCGTGGCCGGGCTTGCGGTCGGTCTCGCGGCCCGGCCCCTGCTCTCGAACCTCATCGCAGGGGTGCAGATCGCCGTGACGCAGCCGATCCGCCTGGGCGACGGCATCCTGATCGAGGGCGAGTTCGGGCACGTGGAGGAGATCCAGACCTCTTACGTGGTCGTCGCCCTCTCGGAGGGGCGCCGCCTCGTGGTGCCGCTCTCCTATTTCGTGGAGAAGCCGTTCCAGAACTGGACCCGCGAATCGTCCTCGCTGTCCGGCACCGTGACCTGGGTCGTGGACTATTCCGTTCCGGTCGCGGAGGTGCGGGCGAAGTTCCTGGAATTCGTGAAGGACTCGGCCCATTGGGACGGCAGGATCGCCACGCTCCAAGTCGCCGAGGCCGGCGAGCACAAGATGACCCTGCGCGGCACGGTCAGCGCCACCTCGGCCGCGGCGTCGGGCAGCCTGCGGGCCGAGGTGCGCGAGCGCATGATCGCCTGGCTGCTGGAGGCTTACCCCTCGGCGCTGCCGCACGCGACCGCCAAGCCTGCGGCTGACCGAGTCATGTCTCAGGCGCGCAATACTTAACGAAATATTTCAGGGGCATGCGCTGTGCGCATGTCGGACATACCCCGCTCCGGCTCCCTAGCGTGAGCTTGAGCACTTATATGCTGCATTGCACAAGCAAGAGAAAAGGGCGCCGGTCCCCCCGGGCCGGTCAACTCAGGAGTATTCCCCATGTTCGTCAGCTTCGTCCTCTCCAAGATCCAGGCCTACCTGCGCTATCGCGCCACCGTCCGTGAGCTCTCCGTGCTTTCCGACCGCGAGCTCGAGGACCTCGGCATCGCGCGTTTCCAGATCGACAGCGTCGCTCGCCAGCACGCCGCCGCCTAAAACCTGCTGCATCGCAGCACCGTCCACGCCCGCCTCCGGCGGGCGTTTGACGTTCTGGAGACACCCTCACTGTCATCCCCGGCCTGAGCCCGCCAGGGCGGAGGGGAAGGGGATCCAGCACGATGAAACTGCCGCGAAGCGGCTCCTTCTGTGGACTCCATAAGGCGCTGCTTCGCGGCCTCATCGTTCACTGGATCCCCTTCCCCTGCGCGCTCACGCGCTCCGGCCGGGGATGACACCCAAGGATACCCGGGTTGATCTCCGCCCGCCTCATGCCTACTCACGGGGCATGAGTACCATCGAACCCATCCATGTCGTCGGCGGCGGGCTTGCCGGGTCCGAAGCCGCCTGGCAGATCGCCGAGGCCGGCGTGCCGGTCGTCCTGCACGAGATGCGCCCCGAGCGCGGCACGGACGCCCACAAGACGGACGGCCTCGCCGAACTCGTCTGCTCCAACTCCTTCCGCTCGGACGACCCCGAGACCAACGCGGTCGGGCTCCTGCACCAGGAGATGCGGCGGCTGAACTCGCTCATCATGCGCGAGGGCGACGCCCACCAGGTCCCGGCCGGCGGGGCGCTCGCGGTCGACCGCGACGGGTTCTCGGCCGCGGTCACGGCGGCGTTGGAGGCTCATCCCCTCGTTACGATCGATCGAGGCGAAGTCGCCGGGCTGCCGCCGGAGGAGTGGTCCTCGGTGATCGTCGCCACGGGCCCGCTCACCTCGCCGGCGCTCGCGGAGGCGATCCAGGGCCTGACCGGCGAGAAGGAACTCGCCTTCTTCGACGCCATCGCGCCGATCGTCTACCGCGAGTCCATCAACATGGACGTGGCCTGGTTCCAGTCCCGCTACGACAAGGCGGGACCGGGCGGCACGGGGGCGGACTACATCAACTGCCCGCTCGACAAGGAGCAGTACGAGGCCTTCATCGACGCTCTCATCGCGGGCGACAAGACGAGCTTCAAGGAGTGGGAAGGCACGCCCTATTTCGACGGCTGCCTCCCCGTCGAGGTCATGGCCGAGCGCGGCCGCGAGACCCTGCGCCACGGGCCGATGAAACCGTTCGGGCTCACCAACCCGAACGCGCCCGACCGGAAGCCCTACGCGGTCGTGCAGCTGCGCCAGGACAATGCGCTCGGCACCCTCTTCAACATGGTGGGCTTCCAGACCAAGCTGAAGTACGGCGAGCAGGCCCGTGTCTTCCGCATGATCCCGGGCCTGGAGAACGCCGAGTTTGCCCGCCTCGGCGGCCTGCACCGCAACACCTACCTGAATTCCCCGAAGCTCCTCGACCCGACCCTGCGGCTGTCCGCCATGCCGCGGCTGCGCTTCGCAGGCCAGATCACGGGCTGCGAGGGCTATGTGGAGAGCGCGGCCGTCGGCCTGATGGCGGGCCGCTTCGCGGCGGCCGAGCGCCTGGGGCGGTCGATCCGTCCCCTGCCCCATACCACCGCGCTCGGGGCGCTCATCAACCACATCACGGGCGGCCACATCGAGACCATCGACGAGGGGCCGCGCTCCTTCCAGCCCATGAACGTGAATTTCGGCCTCTTCCCGCCGCTTGAGCGAATGCCGAAGGCCGAGGACGGCAAGCGCCTGCGCGGCGCTGCCAAGGCGATCGCGAAGAAGCGCGCGCTCACCGACCGGGCCCGGGCCGATCTCGGGGCATGGCTCGACGGAACCGTGCTGGCGGTCGCGGCGGAGTAGCAGGGCCAGCCTGGGTGTCATCCCCGGCCGGAGCCCGTCAGGGCGCAGGCGAGGGGATCCAGGACCCGCCTTGTCATCCCCGGCCGGAGCCCGTCAGGGCGCAGCGGAAGGGAATCCAGCAAAACGATGGTGCCGCGAAGCGGCTCCTTTTGGAGCTGACATAAGGCGCTGCTTCGCAGCAAGTTACTATGCTGGATGCCCTTCCCCTGCGCACTTCGTGCTCCGGCCGGGGATGACACTGAGGGCCGCCCGTACCCTAAAGTGCCCCCCGCCACAGCGCCGCGAGCCGGCGCCATTGGGGCAGGTCGACCACGGTCGTGAACGGGTCGTAGCCGCGCCGCTCCATGGCCCGGAGATACGGCTCCACCAGCGCGACCGGCTGGAAGGCCGGCCGGATCTCCGGCGGCACCGTGCTCTTCAGGGTCCGGGCCTGATCGAGGTGGCGCCGGGCGATCGCGCGCATGTCGGCGAGCGCGCTGAGCAGCCCCGGGCCGCCGCGGCCCTTGGCGATGTCCTCGCGCACGACGCCGTGGCGGGCGAGCACCTCCTGCGGGAGGTAGACCTGGCCGGCGCGCGCATGCCACGGGAAGGCGCGCAGGAGGCCCGCGATCGCGTAGGCGACGCCCGCATGGCCCGCGGCGTCGGCGCCTCCGGGGTCGCGCCCGTCGGCGAGGACGAGGCTCGCCAGGCGGATGAGCCGGGACGAGGTCTCGCCGCAATAGCCCTCGAGGTCGTTGAGCGAGGGCATCACGTCCTCGTAGAGGTCGAAGACCCGAGCATCGACGAGGTCGACGAGCGCCTGCCGCGGCAGGCGGAAGCGCACGATGGTGTCGTCGAGGGCCGCCGCGACCGGGTTCGCCCGCACGTCGCCCCGCGCCTCGCCCTGGAGGGCGTCGCGCCACCATTGCAGGCGGATCTCGCCCACCATGGCCTCGCGCACCGACTGGCGCACCCGGGCGATCTCGAAGCTGAAGGCGTAGAGGGCGTAGAGGTGCGGCCGCTTGTCGGCCGGCGCGAAGAGGCTCGCCCAGTAGCGGTCGGGGTCGCCGTCGCGGACGAGGCTCTCGCAATAGGCTAAGTTGAAGCTGGGATCGGGCCTGCCCTCGCCGGCACCGGTCGACTCGCTGCCCCTCTCCGCCATGCCGGGCCCTAATCCACCGCGATCAGGGCGGCGCCGACGCGGCGGTTCTCGGCCACGAGCACGTTGTAGGTCCGCGCCGCCGCCCCGGTCTGCATCACGTCGAGCCCGATCCCGGCCTCGCGGAAGCGCCGGCGCAGGTCCGCCGGAAAACGCGCCACGTCGCGCCCGGTGCCGACGAGCAGGATCTCGACCCCCTCGCCATCCGCGAAGACCGGCGCGAAGGCCTCCAGGCTGAACCCCTCCGGCGCCGCGACGTCCCAGGCCCGGATGCCGGAGGGCAGCGCCAGGATCGAGCCGCGGTGGGACATGTCGGCGAAGCGGAAGCCGCCGTTGCCGTAGGCGTCGATCTGGTGACGCCCCGGCACGAAGCCTTCATAAATCCGGCCTGCCATGGCCCGGCCCCGCCCGCGCCGCTCACTCCGCCGGCTGCGGGAGCTTGCCGTCGAGGGCCGTGGAGGCGATCTCCGCCCCCTGCTTGAGGCCGAGATAGATCAGGATCGGGGCCGCGATGAACACTGACGAATAGGTGCCGACCACGAGGCCGAACAGCATCGCGTAGGAGAAGCTCTTGAGCACCTCGCCGCCGAAAATCGCGAGCGCGATCAGCGCCAGGCCCGTCGACACGCCGGTGATGATCGTGCGGGTGAGCGTGTCGTTCATGGCGCGGTCGAGCAGGTCGTTGACCGGCATGCGCTTGTACTTGCGCATGGTCTCGCGGATGCGGTCGTAGACCACGACCGTGTCGTTGAGCGAATAGCCGATGATGGTCAGGATCGCGGCGATCGAGGTCATGTTGAACTCGATCTGGCTGATCGCGAAGAAGCCCATTGTGAGCACGATGTCGTGCAGCGTCGCGATCACGGCCCCGATGGCGAACTGCCACTCGAAGCGGAACCAGAGATAGACCAGGATCGCGACGAGGGAGAGCAGGACGCCCAGCGTGCCGGACTGCACGAGCTCGCCCGAGACGCGCGGGCCCACGACCTCGACGCGGCGGAAGTCGTACTCGTTCGAGAAGGTCTCGCGGAGCTTCGAGACCACGCCCTGCTGGCCCTGCTCGCCGCCGGGCTGGAGCTCGACCCGCACCGACACGTCGCGGCCGTCGCCGAATTCCTGCACCTCGACCTCGCCGAAGCCGAGCCCGTTGGCCCGTTCGCGCAGGGAGCCGACGTCGGCCTGGGGCGCCTTGGCCTGGAGCTCGACGAGGGTGCCGCCCTTGAAGTCGATCCCGAAGTTCATGCCGACCCCGAAGAAGAGCAGCACCGCCAGAACGGACATGAAAGCCGAGAACGGGAAGCTCCAGCGCCGGATGCGCATGAACCCGAAGTTGGTGTCGACGGGGAAATACCGGATCAGCATGGCCGATGGCCTTCCTTGCGGGCCTTGTCCGGCGGGCGGAATCCGCTCCACCGGAAAAGCGATCGAAAACGGGCGCGGAGCCAAGCCCCGCGATCGGCGGCCTCCGCTAGAAGCGGATGTTCGCCGGCTTCATGTAGCGGTACCAGGTCGCGACGAGCAGGCGCGTCACCGTGTAGGCGGTGAACACCGTGGTCACGATGCCGACCGAGAGCGTGACCGCGAAGCCGCGCACGGGACCCGTTCCGAGGAAGAACAGGATCGCGCCGGCGAGCAGCGTGGTGAAGTTCGCGTCGATGATGGTGCCGAGCGCGCGGCCGAAGCCCTGGTCGAGGGACGACACGGCGGAGCGGCCCAGGCGCGCCTCCTCGCGGATGCGCTCGTAGATGATGACGTTCGAGTCCACCGCCATGCCGATCGTGAGCAGGATGCCCGCGATGCCGGGGAGCGTCAGGGTCGCGCCGAGCGCCGAGAGGATGCCGAAGATCAGGGCGACGTTGATGACCACCGCCAGCACCGCGATGGCGCCGAGGAGCCCGTAGGACGCGATCATGAACAGGGCCACGAGGCCGGTGCCGATCATGAGCGCGAGCTTGCCGGCTTCGATCGAGTCCTCGCCGAGGCCCGGCCCGACCGTGCGCTCCTCTACGATGGTGAGCTTGGCGGGCAGGGCGCCGGCGCGCAGCAGCACCGAGAGGTCGTTCGCCTGCTGGACCGTGAAGCGGCCCGAGATCTGGCCCGAGCCGCCGGTGATGGGCTGCAGGATGCGCGGGGCCGAGATCACCTCGTTGTCCAGCACGATGGCGAGCGCCCGGTTGACGTTCTCGGAAGTGACCTGCCCGAAGCGCTGGGCGCCGCGGATGTTGAAGCGGAAATTGACGATCGGCTCGCTGGTGCGCTGGTCGAAACCGGGCTGCGCGTCGATGAGGTCGCCGCCCTCGACGATGATCCGCCGCTCCACGGGCACCCGCTGGCCGCCGGAATCGCGCGAGGGCAGCAGGTCGACGTCGCCGGTCGGCGAATCGGCCAGCATGCGGAACTCGAGCTTGGCGGTCTTGCCGAGGATCTCCTTCAGGCGCTGCGGATCCTGAAGGCCCGGCACCTGCACCAGGATGCGGTCGGCGCCCTGGCGCTGGATGTTGGGCTCCGTGGTGCCGAGCGCGTCCACGCGCCGGCGCAGCACCTCGATGGCCTGGTCGATGGCACGGCGCACCCGCTCGTTCACCCCGGCATCGGTGTAGGTGAGCTGGATCAGGCCGTCGGACTGCTCCGTGACCGCGATGTCCTGGTCGCCGGTCTGACCGAGGATCGCGTTCGAGATCGGCTGCGACAGCTCGCGCAGGCGCGGCATCAGCCGGCTCCGGTCGCCGGCCTCGGGCACGCGGATCTGGACGCCGCGCTGGACGAGCTGAATGCCGCCCTGCGGCGCCACGCGAGTCTCGCGCAGGATGCGGCGGACGTCGTCGCGAAGGGTCGTGGCCTGGGTGCGCACCAGATCGGGCACGTCGACCTCGAGCAGCACGTGCGAGCCGCCCTGGAGGTCGAGGCCGAGCACCATGGCGCGGGTCGGCACGAGCCAGGACGGCACCCAGCCCGGGATCGACTGCTGGATCGCGGTCCGCTGCTCGCGGGTCATCAGGCTCGGCACGGCGAGCAGACAGCCGATCAGCACGGTCGCCACGATGGCGAGAACCTTCGGCGTCGAGAAACGAAGCATACTGGAACCCTTCCGCTGCCAGCTCCCGGCCGGCGCCAGACCGCGACCGGCTCTCCCGGCCTCAGGCCTTGACCGGCTCGCCCTTGGTGCGCACGTCGGCGATCATGGTGCGCATGACCTTCACCCGCACGCCGTCCGCGATCTCGACGTCGATGTCCGCACCCTCGTCGGTGACCTTGACGACCTTGCCGACGATCCCGCCCGAGGTCACCACGGTGTCGCCCCGGCGCACGTTCTTGAGCATCTCCTGGTGCTGCTTCGCCCGGCGCTGCTGCGGCCGGATGATCAGGAACCACATGATGATGAAGATCAGCACGAAGGGGACGAGCTGCATGAACATGTCGGCGCCCCCACCGGCGGGGGACCCTTGCGCGAAGGCGGGCGTGATCAAGCGGCTCTCCATAGGTAAAGGCGCGAGCCGGGCCCTTGGCCCGTCGCGCCCGGACAATCTTCTTCGGGTCGGGCGGATCTAAACCATGGCCCCCGCGAAATCAACGAAGCTGGGCGGGGGCGAATGGACGCTGGCCCGGGACGGCCTCGCTCCGAAATGGACGCCCAATCGGAAGCGAGCTATGAGCCCGCGCGCATGCCTTCAAGCCCCCTATCGATGTGACGGCCCCAGTGACCCAGGACAGCCCCCTCGCCTCCCCCGACGCCGTGGCCCTTCTCGGCCGCATCGCCGACGCCCTCGAGCGCCTGAGCCCCCGCGGCGCCGAGCGCCCGGACCTCGCGGCCGCCGACGCCTTCGTGTGGCATGCGGCCGGGCGGCGGCTCACCCCGGTGCCGCGGGTCAACCGGGTCGAGATCGAACTCCTGCGCGGCATCGACCGGGTGCGCGACCAGCTTCACGACAACACCGCCCGCTTCGCCAGGGGGTACCCCGCCAACAACGCCCTGCTGTGGGGCGCGCGCGGCATGGGCAAGTCGTCGCTCGTGAAGGCGGTGCACGCGGCGATCAACCGGGAGAGCCAGGGCACCGGCGCCCTGCCCCTGAAGCTCATCGAGATCCACCGGGAGGACATCGAGACCCTCCCCGACCTGATGGCCGCCTTGAGGCCCGACCCGCACCGCTTCATCGTGTTCTGCGACGACCTCTCCTTCGACGCCGACGACACCTCCTACAAGTCGCTGAAAGCGGTGCTCGAGGGCGGGATCGAGGGCCGGCCCGACAACGTGATCTTCTACGCGACCTCGAACCGGCGCCACCTCCTGCCCCGGGACATGATGGAGAACGAGCGCTCGACGGCGATCAATCCGGGCGAGGCCGTGGAGGAGAAGGTCTCGCTCTCCGACCGCTTCGGCCTCTGGCTCGGCTTCCACAAGTGCAGCCAGGACGAGTACCTCGAGATGGTCTTCGCCTATGTGGAGCATCTCGGGATCGAGGCCGAGCCCGACCGCATCCGCGCCGAGGCGCTCGAATGGTCGACCACGCGCGGGGCGCGGTCGGGGCGCACGGCGTGGCAGTACATCCAGGATCTGGCGGGCCGGCTGGAGCAGCGCATCGGCGCGTGAAGCCCGCCGCAGGAAGGGACGCCCTCGGCGTCAATGTCGGCCGGAGCCCTCGCGTTGCGGGCCGCCCACCGTGTCATCCCCGGCCGGAGCGCGACAGCGCGCAGGCGAAGGCGATCCAGCATGATGACCTGCTGCGAAGCAGCTCCGCTTTCCTAAGACCATGAGGCGCCGCTTCGCGGCGTCATCGCTTCGCTGGATCCCCTTCCCCTGCGCCCTGACGGGCTCCGGCCGGGGATGACACCGCGGGTCTTCCCTGCAGCGGCTCAAGCCGCTTCCGGTCGGGGATGACACGGCGGGTGTCTTTCTCCTTCCCAGGGGAGGACCGCCTACACCAGCCGGCTCTGCTCCACGGCCGCCGCGATGAAGCTGCGGAAGAGCGGGTGCGGCTCGAAGGGGCGCGACTTCAGCTCCGGGTGGAACTGGACGCCGATGAACCAGGGATGGTCCGCGTGCTCCACGATCTCGGGGAGCACCCCGTCCGGGGAGACGCCGGAGAAGCGCAGGCCCTTCGCCTCCAGGCGCTCCCGGTAGGCCATGTTGACCTCGTAGCGGTGGCGGTGGCGCTCGGAGATGTCGGTGCCGCCGTAGACCTCGGCGACGAGCGAGCCCGGAGCGAGCGCCGCCTGGTAGGCGCCGAGCCGCATGGTGCCGCCGAGATCGCCGCCGGCGGCCCGCTTCTCGAGCTCGTTGCCGCGCAGCCACTCGGTCAGGAGACCGACCACGGGCTCCGGCGTCGGCCCGAACTCGGTCGAATTGGCGTCCTCGATCCCGGCGAGCGAGCGGCAGGCCTCGATCACCGCCATCTGCATGCCGAAGCAGATGCCGAAATACGGGATCTTGCGCTCGCGGGCGTAGCGCACCGCCTGGATCTTGCCCTCCGCGCCGCGCTGGCCGAAGCCGCCCGGCACCAGGATGCCGTGCACGCCCTCCAGGAACGGGGCCGGGTCCTCGCGCTCGAAGATCTCGCTCTCGATCCACTCGAGCTTGACCTTGACGCGGTTGGCGATGCCGCCGTGGTGCAGGGCCTCCGTGAGCGACTTGTAGGCGTCGAGGAGCCCCGTGTACTTGCCCACCACCGCGATCGTGACCTCGCCCTCCGGGTTCGCCACCCGGTGCGAGATGGTCCGCCAGCGGGTGAGGTCGGGCGCAGGCGCGTCGTCGATCCCGAAGGCGGCGAGCACCTCCGCGTCGAGGCCGGCGGCGTGGTAGGAGAGCGGCACGTCGTAGATCGAGCGGGCGTCCCGGGCCTCGACCACCGCCGATTCGCGCACGTTGCAGAACAGCCCGAGTTTGCGGCGCTCGTCGCGCGGGATCTCCCGGTCGGTGCGGCAGAGCAGGATATCGGGCTGGATGCCGATGGAGCGCAGCTCCGCGACCGAGTGCTGGGTCGGCTTCGTCTTCAGCTCGCCCGCGGAGGGGATGTAGGGCAGGAGCGTCAGGTGGACGTAGATCGCCTGGCCGCGCGGCAGGTCGTTGCCGACCTGGCGGATCGCCTCGAAGAAGGGCAGACCCTCGATGTCGCCGACCGTGCCGCCGATCTCGACCAGCACGAAGTCGAAGCCTTCGTTGCCCGTGAGAACGAAGTCCTTGATCGCGTTGGTGACGTGGGGGATCACCTGGATGGTGGCGCCGAGATAGTCGCCCCGCCGCTCCTTGGTGATGATGTCGAGGTAGATCCGGCCCGTGGTGATGTTGTCGGCCTTGGTGGCCGGAACGCCGGTGAAGCGCTCGTAATGGCCGAGATCCAGGTCGGTCTCGGCGCCGTCGTCGGTCACGAAGACCTCGCCGTGCTGGTAGGGGCTCATGGTCCCCGGATCGACGTTGAGGTAGGGGTCGAGCTTGCGCAGGCGGACCTTGTAGCCGCGGGCCTGCAGGAGGGCGCCGAGCGCCGCCGAGGCCAGGCCCTTGCCGAGCGACGACACCACGCCGCCGGTGATGAAGATGTAGCGGGTCATGTCATTCACCCTGCCGATCGGTCGCATCGAGGGTGAACCCCATGCCGGTGAAAGCGCTGTCACAGGTCATGGACCTCGATCCATAGGGAAGGCACCGCGATTTGCAAACGCGAATCGCGGCAGCTTGGCTGCCGTCCACAGGCCGCCATCCACAAAAAGAGAGGGCCGGAAACCCGGCCCTGGTTGGTCGCGTCCGGTCGCGGGACCGTTTTACTGCTGCGGCACCTGCGGGGCGGCCGGGGTGGCCGGCGCCTGGAAGGGAACCGTCGGGGCCGCAGGAGCGGGCTGGTCGCCCTGCATGCGCTGGAGCTGCTCCAGCACGTTCGGGGCCTGCCCGCCCGGAGCGGTCTGGCCCGCCGGCGCGGCGTTGTCGAGGATCGAGCTCGGGGCGCGGCCGTAGCTCGCCAGGACCGTGAGCGCGAGGCTCGTGACGAAGAACAGGGCGGCGAGGATCGCGGTCGCCCGGGTGAGCGCGTTGGCCTGGCCCCGGCCCGTCATGAAGCCGGAGACGCCGCCCCCGCCCCCGCCGAGGCCCAGTCCCCCGCCCTCGGAGCGCTGCAGGAGCACCACGCCGATCAGCGCGAGCACGATGATCAGGTGGATGATGATGAGAACGGTCTGCATTCTACAATCCAGAAACGGGCCGCCGGCCCGGAATTTGCGCCGTCGTTACACGAACAATCGGTTGAGGCCAACAGGTCTCGGCGGGACCCTGCTATTCCGCGGCCTCGCGGCCCGGCGTCAGCAGCCCTTCGAGCAAGCCTCTCAGGTAGGAATGCGGATCGCCGGTTCCAACCCTGCGGCGCAGGTGCAGAACCTCGACCCCGACCGGGCGCCCGTCGGCGGCATAGTCGACGACGATGCCTTCTCCCACCTCCTGGCTGCGGGCGGCCGGCTCGTCGAGCAGGCCGAGATAGGCGGCGTCTGCCTCCGGGTCGGTGGTGATGCTGACCATGCTGCCTGTCCGATCGGGCATCGCGGTCGAAGAACGCCGTGACAACCCGGAAGACTTGGGGGCTAGGCCGAGAGAATACCACGCGGAGCACGCGGTTATCCATCGCGTCGATGTGGCGGAATGCTCGCGTCAGGGACGGATCGCCCGGGTCGGGCTCGATCCAGGCCGGCCGGCGCACCGTCTCCTCGACCCAGGCCGGGTCGAGGAGACGGTGCTCCATCCGACGGGCGGCGCGAGGCGTGATCTCCACCTCCATCGCGGACCGCCTCAGCCGAGGTAAGCCCCCGCGATCCCGAGGAAATCCGCCGCCACGAGGCTGGCGCCGCCGACGAGCGCGCCGTTGACGTTCGCAACCGCGAGCAGCTCCGCGGCGTTCGAGGGCTTCACCGAGCCGCCGTAGAGGATCCGCACCCGCCCCTGCTCGGCCTTGCCGACGAGGCGGCGCAGTTCGTCGCGAATGAGGGCGTGGACCTCGGCGACGTCGGCGACCGTGGGGGTGAGCCCGGTGCCGATGGCCCAGACCGGCTCGTAGGCGACCACGAGATTGTGACTGTTGCAGTCAACCGGGATCGAGCCGCGGAGCTGCCGCTTCACGACCGAGAGGGTCTTGCCCCCCTCGCGCTCGGCCCGCGTCTCGCCGACGCAGACGATCGCCGTGAGCCCGGCCCGATGGGCCGCCACGGCCTTGGCGCAGACGTCCGCGTCCTTCTCGCCGTGATACTGCCGCCGCTCGGAATGGCCGACGATCACGTAAGCCGCGCCCGCATCCGCCAGCATCTCGGCCGAGACGTCGCCCGTGAAGGCGCCCGATTCCTTGGCATGGCAATCCTGCCCGCCGATGGCGATCCGCGAGCCGACCGCCGCCTGCGCGAAGCCGTGGACCAGGGTCGCGGGCGGGCAGACGAGAAGCTCCACCTTCGCCTTCAGGCCCGGCGTGTAGCCCGCCTGGACCGTCCGCAGCACCTCGCCGGAGGCCCGCAGCCCGTTCATCTTCCAATTGCCCGCAACGAGCGGACGCGGCCGATCGACGCTCATGACATCCTCCTCCCGGGCGGCCGCGGGGCGGCCACGCTCTCCCGGGCCCAGTAGCAGAGGCCGGCGGCGGGGTTCAACTGCCGGGGCCCGGGCCGCGCGGGACCCGGAATCGCCCGGGCCGGGCAGTTCCGCGCCGGGCGGCCGGCGTTCTGGGTGGCCTTTCGCATGCCCACGCTCTTTCCCGAGGGCGCCTGATCGGCTATCGCCGCAGAAACGGGCATCGCCACGGGATCGACAATGCTGAGAAGAATGCGTGCGGCGGGACAGGGCATCATCGGCAAGACGCTGGCCTCCATCCTGTTCGTCATCCTGATCGCCAGCTTCGCGGTCTGGGGCATCGGCGACATCTTCCGCGGGGGGCCGCAGAACACGGTCGCCAGGGTCGGCGACACCGAGATCACGATCGAGCAGTTCCGCACCGCCTACCAGAACGAGATCCAGCGGCTCAGCCGCCAGTTCGGGCGCAACCTGACCTCGGAACAGGCCCGCGCCTTCGGGCTCGACCAGCAGGTGCTCTCACGCATGGTCACGGAGGCGGTGTTCGACCAGCGCACCAAGGCGCTCGGGCTCTCGGCCTCCGACCAGCACATCGCCCGCTCGATCGTCGAGGAGCCCGCCTTCCAGGGCGCCGGAGGGTTCGACCGCAACCTGTTCGACCGGGTCCTGCGCGACAACAACCTGAGCGAGGCCGGCTACGTCCAGGAGCAGCGCAAGACCGTGACGCGCCTGCATCTCGCCGAGGCGATCTCGGGCGCCCTGCCCGTGCCGCTCGCCGCCCGCGAGGCGGTGCACCGCTTCGGCGCCGAGCGCCGCGGCGCCTCCTATTTCGTGCTGCCCGCCGCGGCCGCCGGCGAGATCCAGGCCCCGACCACGGAGCAGCTCCAGTCCTTCTACAACGAGCGCAAGGCGTCCTTCGGGGCGCCCGAGTACCGGTCCCTCAACGTGATCGCCCTCGACACCGCGGCGCTCGCCAAGCCCGACGACGTCACCGAGGCCGATGCCCGCGCCCGCTACGACCAGGTGAAGGGCGCCCGCTTCGGCTCCGCCGAGCGGCGGACCGTGCAGCAGATGGTCTTCGGCTCGCCCGAGGAGGCCCAGGCCGCCGCCCAGAAGATCAAGGAGGGGACGGCCTTCGAGGCGATCGCGACCGAGCGGAACATCGCCCCCGGCGACCTCGAGCTCGGCACCTTCGCCCGGGCCGAGATGCTCGATCCCGCGGTCGCGGACGCGGCTTTCGCGCTCCAGGAGGGCGCGGTCAGCGAGGTGGTCCAGGGCCGCTTCGGCCCGGTGCTCGTGCGGGTCACGAAGGTGCAGCCCGAGGCGGTGCGGCCCTTCGAGGAGGTCGCCGGCCAGATCCGGCAGGAGATCGCCCAGGAGCGGGCGCGCCAGTCGATCGACCGGGTCCACGACGAGATCGAGGACATGCGCGCCAGCGCCCGGCCGCTGCAGGAGATCGCCCGCGAGAAGGGCCTCGCGCTGGTCCAGGTCCCGGCCGTGGACCGCGCCGGCCGCGACAAGTCCGGCAGCCCGGTCGCGGACCTGCCCGAGCGCGACACGCTCCTCGCCGCCGCCTTCGCGTCGGATGTGGGGGTCGACAACGAGGCCCTGCGCACCCGCGCCGGCGGCTATGTCTGGTACGACGTCACCGGCATCGAGCCCCCGCGCGAGCGGCCGCTCGACGAGGTGCGCGCCGAGGTCGAGAAGCAGTGGCGCGAGGACGAGATCGGCCGCCGCCTCACCGAGAAGGCGCGCGGCCTCGTGGAGCGCCTCGACAAGGGCGACGCGATCGAGGCCGTCGCCGCGGAGGCGGGCGCGGAGGCCAAGACCGCCGCGGACCTCGCCCGGCGCCAGGCCGCTGGCGACCTGCCCCCCGATGCCGTGAACCGGATCTTCGCGACCCCCGTGGGCAAGGCCGGCAGCGTCGCGGGGGGGCCGGAATCCCGCGTGGTCTTCAAGGTCACGGCCGCGTCGGTGCCGCCTTACGTCACCACCACCCAGGAGGCCGAGCGCGTCGAGGACCAGCTCCGCAGCACCATGAGCGACGATCTCCTGGCCGAGTTCGTCGCCGAGGCCCAGAAGGGGATCGCCGTGACGGTGAACCAGCAGGCGCTCCGCCAGGTCGTCGGCGGGGAGATCTGAGCCGCCGGTCCATTCCGGTCCATTCCGTCCCATTCCGGTCCGCCCGATGGTCACGCCCGATTTCGACAGCTTCGCCCGCGCCTATGCGGCCGGCGAGGCCGGCGTGCTGCGCGCGACGCTGGTCGGCGACCTCATCACGCCCGTCGCGGCCTTCCTGAAGCTCCGGAGCGGCCGCCGCGGAGCGGCGTTCCTGCTCGAGTCGGTCGAGGGCGGCGCCGTGCGGGGCCGCTATTCCATGATCGGGCTCGACCCGGACCTCGTCTGGCGCTGCCAGGACGGGGCGGCGAGCCTCGACCGCCGCGCCCTCGACCATGCCGGCGCGTTCGAGGCCGAGACGCTCCCGCCGCTCGAGAGCCTGCGCGCCCTGATCCAGGAGAGCGCCCTGCCGCTCGGCGACGACCTGCCCCCGATGGCGGCGGGCCTCTTCGGCTATCTCGGCTACGACATGGTGCGCCTGATGGAGCGCCTGCCCGCGCCGAACCCGGACGCGCTCGGCGTCCCGGACGCGATCCTGGTCCGCCCGACCGTCATGGTGGTGTTCGACGCGGTGCGCGACGAGGTCTCGCTCATCGCGCCGGTGCGGCCGCAACCGAACGTCTCCGCCAAGGCCGCCTACGAGACCGCGCTGGCGCGGCTCGAATCCGTCACCTTCGCGCTGGAGCGCCCCCTCCCCTTCGAGGACCGCACCGACCCGACGCGGATCAGCTTCGAGCCGCCGGTGTCGAACACCACGCCGGAAGAGTTCGGCGCCATGGTGGCGCAGGCCAAGGAGTACATCGCCGCCGGCGACATCTTCCAGGTGGTGCTCTCGCAGCGCTTCGAGGCGCCGTTCAGCCTGCCGGCCTTCGCGCTCTACCGCTCGCTGCGCCGCACCAACCCGTCGCCGTTCCTGTGCTACCTCGATTTCGAGGACTTCCAGATCGTCTGCTCGTCGCCCGAGATCCTGGTGCGGGTGCGCGACGGCAAGGTCACGATCCGCCCGATCGCCGGCACCCGCCCCCGCGGCGCCACGCCCGCCGAAGACCGCGCCCATGCGGAGAGCCTGCTCGCCGACCCGAAGGAGCGCGCCGAGCACCTGATGCTCCTCGATCTCGGCCGCAACGACGTCGGCCGCGTGTCGGAGCTCGGCACCGTCGCGGTCACGGACAGCTTCTTCCTCGAATACTACAGCCAGGTCATGCACATCGTGTCGAACGTGGAGGGCCGCCTCGACCCCCGCTTCGACGCCCTCCAGGCGCTGGTCGCGGGCTTCCCCGCCGGCACGGTCTCGGGCGCCCCGAAGGTGCGCGCCATGGAGATCATCGACGAGCTCGAGAAGGACAAGCGCGGTCCTTACGCCGGCTGCATCGGCTATTTCGGCGCCAACGGCGAGATGGACACCTGCATCGTGCTGCGCACCGCGGTCGTGAAGGACGGCCGGATGGCCGTGCAGGCGGGCGCCGGCATCGTCTACGATTCCGACCCGGCCTCCGAGCAGCAGGAATGTATCAGCAAGGCCAAGGCCCTCTTCCGCGCCGCCGAGGACGCGGTGCGCTTCGCGAGCCGGGCGCAGTTCGGGCAGTAGGCGCTGGGGAGACATCCCGCCCCGCCGGGGAAGGGTCAGCGCGAAGCGACGGGGTGGAAGCACCCGTTCTTCCGGAGCGGACACCTCCCTCCCCCCGCTTGCGGCGGGGAGGGGTAGGGGTGGGGGGTGCCGGGGACGACCTGAGTTTCTCCGAACACGCAGCACCCGGGCAGCGGCACCGCCCCCCACCCTTTGTCCCTCCCCGCCGCAAGCGGGGGAGGGAGAAGCGGTGCCTTCTGATGCACCGACCCTCCCGCCCGGGCAGGTGCAAAACGGCCCGAACCGGCCTAGCTAAGGCAACGGCCCGCGCCCCGGATCCGGCGCGGCCGCAGGGACTCGCCCGATGCGCTTCGCCTTCGCCGGAATCGATTTTCTCGGCGACGCCTTCTTCACCCTGATCGAGCGCGGCTGGCAGCCCGTGAAGCTGTTCTCGCGGCCCTGCGACGGGGTCTACGACTTCAACGAGGCCACCATCGCCCGCGCCCGGTCCTTGCGCGTGCCGGTCCAATCCACCCGCATCCGCCCCGCCGACCTCGCCGATCTGCGGAGCCTCGACTGCCAGGCGCTGGTGGTCGCCGGCTACCCCTGGCTCGTGACCGGCTGGGAGGAGCACGTTCCTTACGCGCTGAACTTCCACCCCTCGCCGCTGCCGGAGGGACGCGGTCCCTACCCGCTGTTCCAGGCGATCCTGGAGGGCCGCTCGGACTGGGGCATGAGCGTGCACGTCCTCGCGCCCGCCTTCGACACCGGCGCGGTCCTCGCCCAGGACCGCTTCGATCTGAGTCCCGACGAGACCCACGACACGCTCCTGGCGCGCTGCCAGATGGCGGTGAAGCGGCTCAGCGCGCGGCTCAGCACCGAGCTGCCGGACCTCTGGGAGAACGCCGCGCCGCAAGGGCCAGGGTCCTACTGGCCGCGGGTCACCGAGCGGCAGCGCACCCTCGACTGGAACGGCACCGTCGCGGAGGTGCTGCGCACGGTGCGGGCGTTCGGGAGCATCGAGACGATCGCCAAGGTCAACGGCAAGCGGCTCTTCGTCTGGTCGGCCACGGGCTGGAGCGAGCCGCACCGCTTCGCGCCCGGAACGCTCGCCCACAAGCACCGCCGCCATCTCGTGATCGCGGTGCGGGACGGCTTCGTCCAGCTCACGGGCTGGAGCACCGGCACGCCGCGCGCCCCATCCGAGGCGGCTGGCTGATCGAGGCCCCGCGCCTTCAGTCGGAACCCGGCGGCCGACCTTCCGTCAACGCCGCGAGGGCCGCCGGCGTATCGACGTCGTGGAGCACGCCCGGCGCGTCCACGGGCTCCTCGACCACGTCGGCGCGTCCGCGCAGGAGCGGCCCGGCACCCGAATCGCCCGACAGCCGCGCGATCTCGGGCGCGAGCACCGCCGAGAGCACCACGGGATTGCCGCGCCGGCCCCCGCTCACCGGGACGAGGGCGGCGGGGCGCGACTCCCGCCAGCATTGGATCAGCCGGTCGATCAGGGCGGCATCGACGAGCGGCATGTCGGCCAGGAGCACGATCGCGGCCTCGGCCCCCGGATCGAGCGCCGCGAAACCGCGCTTCAGAGACGTCGACAGCCCTTCCGCGAAATCGGGATTGTGCGCGACCGCGAGCGGCAGGCCCGCGAGGGCCGCTTCGACCTCGGGCGCCCGATGTCCCGTCACCACGATCACCGGATGCGCCGTCGAGGCCAGCGCCGCCTCCGCCACGTGCCGCACGAGCGGCTTGCCCCGCAGGGAGGCCAGGAGCTTCGGGCCCTCGCCGAAGCGGGTGCCGCGTCCGGCCGCGAGGACGATCGCGGCGACGCTCACGCCTCGTCCCCGCTCGCGCCGCCGGCCTGCGGCACGACCGATACCGCCGCCTTCCGGTCCGTCATCTCACTCCTCGTCCCCGCTCTCGCCGCCGGCCCGGGGCTGCGGCCGCGAGACGATCTCCATCAGGAGGCCGCCGACGCCGAGGCCCTGGATGTCGGCGCGGGTCACCGGCACGTCGGCGAGGAGACGGTGCAGCACCCAGTCGAAGCCGTTCTCCTTGGGGCTGCGCGCGCAGCCCGGCGCGCCGATCACCGGCCGCCCATTGAGCGAGCCGACGAGGAGCAGGTTGCCGGGATCGACCGGCATGCCGAAATGCTCCACCCGCCCGCCCGCGGCCTCGATCGCGGCCGGGATCACATCGCGCCGGTCCGCAATCGCGGAAGCGCCGAACACGACGACGAGGTCGGCCTCGTGCTCGGCCGCGAGAGCCGCCCGGAGGGCCGCGAGATCGTGCGGCACCTGCCGGTGCGTGGAGACCGCGGCGCCCGCAGGCTCCAGGCGCCGGTTCAGCACCTCGATGGTCTTCGCGACCACGCCGGGCTTCAGGCCGGGCAGCAGGGTCGAGATCACGCCGACGCGGCGACGCCGGTAGGGCGCGACCCGGATCGCGCCGCCGCTGCCGGCCTCAGCGAGGGCCCGCGCTAGGCTGGTCTCCGGGACCGCGTAGGGGATGATCTTCACGGTGCCGATCATCTCGCCTTCCACGACCGGCTTGAAGGCCGGCAGCGTCGCGGCGGTGATCGATTCGTCGATCCCGTTGACCCGGTCGATCGTCTCCCGGTCGACCAGGAGCAGGCCCGCGCCCTCCGCGAACAGGTTCGACCGCCCCGTGAAGGGCCGTTCGACGCGCACATGGTCGCCGGCGAGCGCCGCCGCGAGCCGGCGCGCCGCCTCGTCCTCGCCGACGTCGCCGGGCTCCAGGCGCACGGCGACGAGGCTCCCGATGCCGGCGGCCCGCAGGCGCTCGGCATCGGTCGCGGTGATCACGCTGCCCTTGCGCAGAACCGCCTCGCCCGCCCGCACGCTGTGCGCCGCGAGCGCGCCGACGGCCTCCTCGACGGGCATGGGGCCGAACTTCACGGGGCGGATCTCCGGACGGGGGCTGTGCCGGCGGGATGAAGGCTCACGCCGCCCGCCTCCGGTCCTTGCGCAGCGTCGCGACGATCTCGCCCAGGATCGACACCGCGATCTCGGCCGGCGAGACGGCGCCGATGTCGAGGCCGATCGGCGCGTGGATGCGGCCGATGTCGCTTTCCGTGAAGCCCGCCTGCGTCAGCCGCTCGACCCGGCGGCCGTGGGTTTTCCGCGAGCCGAGCGCGCCGATGTAGAAGCACTCCGCCTTGAGCGCCGCGACGAGCGCGGGATCGTCGATCTTGGGGTCGTGGGTCAGCGCCACGAGCGCGGTGTAGCGGTCGAGGCCGAGGCGCGGCAGGGCCTCGTCGGGCCATTCGGCCAGCACGGGCACGTCGGGGAAGCGCTCGGGCGTCGCGAACGCCGTGCGCGGGTCCACGACCGCGACGTCGAGGTCGAGCCCGCGGGCCATGGGGGCGAGCGCCTGGCTGATGTGCACGGCGCCGATCACCACCACCTTCACGGGCGGCACCTGCACGGTGAGGAAGAGCGAGCGGCCGTCCGCCTCCACGAGCCCGCTGCGGCCCTGGCGCAGGCGCTCCAGCAGGATGTCGGCGAGCGGGTCGGCCGCGGCCTCGGCTTCGCGCACGAGGCGCTGCTCGCCCGTTCCCGTGTCGGTCACGAGCAGTGCGGCGCGGCGGGCGGCGCGCTCCGCGTTGAGGGCGGCGAGGAGATCGAGGCGCATGAGGAGGGTCGCTCGCGGGGACGGGGCGTCAGTTGCGGTCGAGCGCGAGGCGCGCGCCGAGGCCGATGAGGAGCGAGCCGCCGACATACTTGAACAGCTTCTTGCCCAGGCCGTCGTGCCGGAGCTTCGACAGCACCGTGGAGGCGGCGAGCACCGTGATGACGTCGGCGGACGAGAACGCAAAGTTCACGATCGTACCGAGGATCAGGAACTGCGCCCAGACGGGGAGGTCGGCCGCGGGGTCCACGAACTGCGGCAGGAAGGCGATGAAGAAGATCGCGACCTTCGGGTTCAGGAGCTCGACCACGATGCTCTCCAGGAAGGCGCGCCGGGCCGATTTCGGCGCGACCGTGCCGGGCGCCGCGTCGAGGGCGCGGCTGCGGATCATGTCGATGCCGAGCCAGACGAGGTAGAGCGCGCCGACGATCTTCACGGCGGCGTACGCTTCCGGCACGTGCCGGAACACGGCCGAGAGCCCGAAGGCGGCGGCGAACACATGGGCGTAGCACCCCACATGGATGCCGAGCGCCGCCATGAAGCCGGCCTGCCGCCCGCGCGCCACCGTCTGCGCCGCGGTGTAGAGCAGCGCCGGACCGGGAAAGTAGGCGAAGACCGCGGTCGCGGCCGCGAAGGCGAGGAGGATCTCTAAGGACGGCATGATGCGGTGGGCTTCTCAGGGCAGGAGAGGAGGAGGTTTGCGGGAGGGCGTCACTCGACCCGCTCGACATAGATGCGGATCCGCCCGCCGCAGGACAGCCCGACCCGCCAGGCGGTCTCGTCCGCGACGCCGAATTCGAGCATCCGCGGCTTGCCGTCCTCGATCACGTCCACGGCCTCGGTGATGACGGCGCCCTCGACGCAGCCGCCGGAGACCGAGCCCAGGAAGTTGCCCTCCCCGTCGATCACGAGGTGGCTGCCCACGGGCCGCGGCGCCGAGCCCCAGGTCTCGACCACGGTCGCGACCGCGACGCCCTTGCCGGCGCGCTTCCAGGCCTCGGCCTCGCGGAGAATGTCGGTGTCGGTGGAGAGCATGGCGGGCGTCCTCTACTCGGTCTGCCCGTCGCGGGGCACCACCCTCCCCTGGAGGGGGAGGGTCGACGCTGCGACAGCAGCGGCGGGGTGGGGTGAGTCGCCGAAGGCGAGTTCCAGGCCCGGTGTAGAAGGATGCGCTTCGCGCAATCACCCCACCCCGGCCTGCGGCCGACCCTCCCCCTCCAGGGGAGGGTGATCGGCCCTCGGTCCGATGCCGCTCCGCAGAGGAAGACTTAATCCTTATCCCGCCCTGCGCAACCAGCGCTGGGGCAGGGCCTCCGGGCCCGGGCCGGCGGCGAGCGCATGGCAGAGCTGCTCCATGGAGCCGAGGCTGTGGATCGGGCGGAAGTCGTGCACGTGGGGCAGCATGGCGCGGATGCCCGAGGCGCGGGCCTCGAAGGCGTCGAAGCGCAGGAGCGGGTTGAGCCACACGAGGCGGCGGCAGGAGCGCTTGAGGCGGTCCATCTCGAAGGTGAGCTCCGGGGTCACCTCGCGCTCCAGGCCGTCGGTGAAGAGCAGCACCACGGCCCCCTGCCCCAGGGTCCGGCGCGACCACAGGCGGTTGAACGCGTGCAGCGCATGCGAGATGCGCGTGCCGCCCTCCCAGTCCTGCACCCGCTGCGCGGCGCGGGCGAGCGCGTCGTCGGGGTCGCGGCTCGCGAGCTCTCGGGTGATGTTGGTGAGCCGGGTCGCGAACACGAAGCTGTGCACGCGCCGGCGCTTCTCGGCGACCGCATGCAGGAAATGCAGGAACAGGCGCGAATACTCCGCCATGCTCCCCGAGATGTCGACGAGCGCCACGAGGGGCGGATGGCGGGTCGCTTGCGAGCGGTAGGCGAGGTCGATCGCGGCGCCGCCGCCCCGGAGCGACCGCCGGAAGGTGCGGCGCGGGTCGATGCGCCGGCCGTGGGCGTCAGGCGTGAAGCGCCGCGTCGGGCGCGCGTCGTCGGGCAGCCGCAGGTCGGCGATGACGCGCTTCGCCTTCGCGATCTCGTCCGCCGACATCTGGGCGAAGTCCTTCCCCTTCAGGATCTCGCGGTCCGAGACCGTGAGGCGGGCCGAGAGCTCCATCTCCTCCTTCGGCGGCTCCGGCGCTTTCGGAACCTGGGGCGCCATCGCCTCGGCGACGCGCAGGGCGCCGGCCTTCGGCTTGTCCTCCTTCTTGAGGTCGCCCGGCGCGATCGGCGACATCTGCGCGATCAGCTTTTCGAGCAGGGCACGCCGGCGCCAGAAGATCCGGAAGGCCTGGTCGAAGAGCCCGGAGTGCTCGTGCCGCTTCACGAACACCGCATGGAGCGTCCAGTAGAAATCCTGGCGCGTCCCGATGCGGGCCGCCTCCACGGCCGCGATGGCGTCGAGCACGGCGCCGGGGCCGACCGGGAGCCCGGCGGCGCGAAGCGCGCGGGCGAAATAGGCGATGTTGTCGGAGAGGCGGCCGCTCTCCTCGGGCTCGGTCACTCCGCCGCCCTCAATTCTCCCCGCACGCTGTCCAGCACCTGCTTGACCTTGGACCCCTGCATCCGCTGGATGTCGTCCTGGTATTTCAGCAGGACCCCGAGGGTGTCGGATACCAGTGCCGGATCGAGCGCGACGGCGTCGAGCTCGACCAGGGCCGAGGCCCAGTCGAGGGTCTCGGCCACGCCCGGGACCTTGAAGAGCTCCTCCTTGCGGATCGCCTGGACGAAGGCGACGACCTCGCGCGAGAGCTTCTGGGGCGCCTCGGGCACGCGGCTCTTCAGGATCGCGAGCTCGCGGGCCGCATCCGGATAATCGACCCAGTGATAGAGACAGCGGCGCTTCAGCGCGTCGTGGATCTCCCGCGTCCGGTTCGAGGTGATGATCACGACCGGGGGTTCGGCCGCCTTCACGGTGCCGAATTCCGGCACGGTGACCTGGAAGTCGGAGAGCACCTCGAGCAGGAACGCCTCGAAGGCCTCGTCCGTGCGGTCGAGCTCGTCGATGAGGAGCACCGGCGCGCCGCCCTCGCCCGATTCGAGCGCCTGGAGCAGGGGGCGCTTGACGAGGTAGCGCTCGGAGAACAGGTCGCCCTCGAGCCGGTCGCGATCGACGGCGCCGCCGGCCTCCGCGAGGCGGATCGCCATCATCTGGCCGGCGTAGTTCCACTCGTAGACCGCGGAGGCGACGTCGAGGCCCTCGTAGCATTGCAGGCGGATGAGCCGGCGCCCGAGCGCCGACGAAAGAACCTTGGCGATCTCGGTCTTGCCGACGCCCGCCTCCCCTTCGAGGAAGAGCGGCCGCCCGAGCTTCAGCGACAGGAACAGCACCGTGGCGAGCGCCCGGTCGGCCACGTAGCCGGCCCCTTTCAGGAGCTGGAGGGTGTCGTCGATCGATTGCGGCAGGGCGGCCAAAGCGGGGGGACTCCGGAGGGGCGGCAGTTCCGACAGGGTAAGGCTCAAGGAGGCGGGGGCAAGCCCTCGGAGCGCAGGAGGGGGCCGCGACTCTCCCTCCTCTCGGGGAAGGCGACGGGTAAGAAGGGATCGATCAGATGCCGCCCTGGGAGGGATTGCGCCGACGGACATGGCGCCGGCCTCCCCATGGGGAGGGAGAATCGTGCGGCAACGGAGCGGCTGGCGAGGACCGCCCCTCTCCCGGCTCGCTTGCGCTCGCCACCCTCCCCCGCAGCGGGGGGAGGGTCAGGCGGTGCCTACTCCCGCGCGGCGGCGGCCTGCACGGCGCGGCGCGCCATGACGCCGATGAGGTGGGCGCGGTAGGCGGCGTCCGCGTGGATGTCGCTGTTGAGGTCGTCCGCGGAGGCCTGCAGGCCCTCGAGCGACTTGGCGGCGAAACGGGTCTTCAGGGCCGCCTCGGCCTCCGTCCAGCGGAACACGCCGTTGGAGCCCGCGCCCGTCACCGCGACGCGGATCTCGCCCGCGCGCTTGGCCACGAACACGCCTACGAGGGCGTAGCGCGAGGCCGGGTTGCGGAACTTGGCGTAGGCCGCTTTCTGGGGCACCGGGAACGAGACCTTGGTGATGATCTCGCCCTCCTCGAGCGCGGTGGTGAACAGGCCCTGGAAGAAGTCGTCGGCGTCGATCTTGCGCTTGTTGGTCACGATCGTGGCGCCGAGCGCGAGGCAGGCGGCGGGATAGTCCGCGGCCGGGTCGTTGTTGGCGATCGAGCCCCCGATGGTGCCGCGGTTGCGCACGTGCGGATCGCCGATCAGCTCGGCCATCTCGGCGAGCGCCGGGATCGCCTCCTGGATTTCGGCCGAGCCCGCGACGTCCGCGTGGCGGGTGAGCGCGCCGATCGCGACCGCGCGGGGCGAGCGCTCGATGCCGCGCAGCTCCGCGATCTGGCCGAGGTCGATCAGGTTGCCGGGCGAGGCCAGGCGCTGCTTCATGGTGGGCAGGAGCGTGTGGCCGCCGGCGATGAACTTGGCGTCCTCGGCCTTGGCGGCGAGATTCGCGGCCTGCCGGACGCTGGTGGGGCGGTGGTATTCGAAGGCGTACATGCTGGGTTCTCCCGTGTGAGCCCCCTCTCCCCGTTCGCGGGGAGAGGGCTGGGGTGGGGGCCGGCCGGAGGAGTTGCCTCTCTCCTTAGCCCCTCACCCGGTCGCTTCCCGACTCGACCTCTCCCCGCCTGCGGGGAGAGGAGAATGGTTCACTCCGCCGCCATCGGCATCCGGCTGCGCTGCGCGGCGCGCCAGACGTTCTGGGGCGTCGCCGGCATCACGACGTCCTCGTGGCCGAGCGCGTCCGTGATCGCGTTGATGACGGCGGCCGGCGCCGCGATGGCGCCCGCCTCGCCGCAGCCCTTGATCCCGAGCGGGTTCGAGGGGCAGGGCGTCACCGTCATGCCGACCTGGAAGGACGGCAGGTCGTTGGCGCGGGGCATGGTGTAGTCCATGTAGCTCGCGGTCACGAGCTGGCCGGACTTGTCGTAGACGGTGCCCTCCAGCAACGCCTGGCCGACGCCCTGCGCGATGCCGCCGTGCACCTGGCCCTCGACGATCATCGGGTTGATGATGATCCCGAAATCGTCCACCGCGGTCCAGCGCTCGATCTTGGTGACGCCGGTGTCGGGATCGACCTCGACCTCGCAGATGTGCACGCCGGCCGGGAAGGTGAAGTTGGTGGGATCGTAGAACGCCCCCTCCTTGAGCCCCGGCTCCAGCTCCTGGCCCGAGAACTTGTGGGCGATGTAGGCCTGGAGCGCGGTCGAGGCGAAGTCGAGCGACTTGTCGGTGCCCGCGACCGTGAACTTGCCGTCCTTGAACTCGATGTCGCCCTCGGACGCCTCGAGCACGTGGGCCGCCACCTTCTTGCCCTTGGCGATCACCTTGTCGATCGCCTTGGCGATGGCCGACATGCCGACCGCGCCCGAGCGCGAGCCGTAGGTGCCCATGCCGAACTGCACCTTGTCGGTGTCGCCGTGCACGATGCTGACGTTCTCGATCGGAACGCCGAGGCGGTCCGAGACGAGCTGCGCGAACGTGGTCTCGTGGCCCTGGCCGTGGCTGTGCGATCCGGTGAGGACCTCGACCGAACCCGTCGGGTTGACGCGCACCTCCGCGGATTCCCACAGGCCCACGCCCGCGCCGAGCGAGCCGACGGCCTGGCTCGGGGCGATGCCGCAGGCCTCGATGTAGGACGAGAACCCGATGCCCCGCAGCTTGCCGCGGCGGGCGCTCTCGCGCCGGCGCTTGCCGAAGTTCTTGTAGTCCGCGGCCTCCAGCGCCTTGTTCATGGAGGCGTGATAGTCGCCCGCGTCGTAGGTCATGATGACCGGCGTCTGGTGCGGGAACTTCTTGATGTAGTTGCGCTTGCGGAACTTCGCCGGGTCCATTCCGGCCTCCCGCGCCGCCTTCTCGACGATGCGCTCCAGCACGAAGGTGGCCTCGGGCCGCCCGGCGCCGCGATAGGCGTCGACCGGCGCGGTGTTGGTGTAGACGCCGTCGACTTCGCAATAGATCGCGGGGATGTCGTACTGCCCGGACAGGAGCGGCGCGTAGAGATAGGTCGGCACCGAGGACGCGAAGGTCGAGAGATAGGCGCCGAGATTCGCGACCGTCTGGACGCGCAGGCCGAGGATCCGGCCGTCCTCGTCCGTCGCCATCTCGGCGTGGGTGACGTGGTCGCGCCCGTGCGCGTCGGCGAGGAAGGCTTCCGTCCGGTCCGAGGTCCACTTCACCGGCCGCTTCACCTTCTTGGCGGCCCAGACGCAGACCGTCTCCTCCGCGTAGATGAAGATCTTGGAGCCGAAGCCGCCGCCGACATCGGGGGCGATCACCCGCAGCTTGTGCTCGGGCGCCACGCCGATGAAGGCCGAGAGCACGAGGCGGGCGACGTGCGGGTTCTGGCTCGTGGTGTAGAGGGTGTAGTTGTCGGTGCCGGGATCGTACTCGCCCAAGGCCGCGCGCGGCTCCATCGGGTTCGGCACGAGGCGGTTGTTGACGAGGTCGATGGTCGTCACCCGCGCGGCCTTGGCGAAGGCCTGGTCGACCGCCGCCTTGTCGCCGAGATGCCAGCGGAACACGGTGTTGTCGGGGGCGACGTCGTGGATCTGCACGGAGGTCTTCTGCGCCTCCGGGCCCTCGACCACCGCGGGCAGGACCTCGTAATCGACCTCGATGGCTTCCGCGGCGTCCTTGGCCTGGGCGAGCGTCTCGGCGATCACGACGGCGACGTGGTCGCCGACGTAGCGCACCTTGCCCTGCGCCAGAGCGGGATGCGGGCCCGCCTTCATGGGCGTGCCGTCCTTGGAATGGATCATCCAGCCGCAGATCAGCCCGCCGATCTTGTCGGCCGCGAGATCCTCGCCGGTGAAGATGCCGACGACGCCCGGCATCGCCTTCGCGGCGGTGGCGTTGATCGAGCGGATGTTCGCGTGCGCGTGCGGCGATCGCAGGAAGCAGGCATGGGCCTGGCCGGGCCGGTTGAAGTCGTCCACGTAACGCCCCTGCCCGGTGACGAAACGCTGGTCCTCCTTGCGGCGCACGGGGGCGCCGATGCCTGTGGCGGTCATGGGGATCCTCCCTTTGTCGTTGTTCTTCCCTCTCGCCGTTGATGGAGAGAGGGGCCTTGTCTCCTACTCCCCCCGGCTGACTCCCTCTCCCCGTTCACGGGGAGAGGGTTGGGGTGAGGGGCCGGTCGGTGAGGCGGGTGGTCTCCGCGGCGTCTCCTCTCCCC